>ERZ772929.88-NODE-88-length-9868-cov-5.46489_pt1 | contig 9868 bp, 7 predicted proteins | sample MGYA00512114_ERZ772929 | MGnify/ENA primary metagenome ERZ772929 (study PRJEB29015, sample SAMEA2738101) | human oral metagenome | biome: human oral; feature: human-associated habitat; material: saliva | place: China | collected 2263 ... | reverse complement strand
GCTGGCTCTAGAGCACAACCAGCTAATGGGCTTTATTGACTCTCATCCCACGCTGGCCAAGGACATGCTGCGTGCCCTCGCGGTGCGTTTGCGTCGCACCAACATCGCCCTAGCTGACCTGGTCTTCTCCGATGTTCCTGGGCGTGTAGCCAAGGCCCTGTTGGACCTGGCTGAGCGCTTTGGTGCACCCACTGAAGACGGCATCCATGTCCCCCACGACCTAACCCAGGAAGAGCTAGCTCAGCTAGTTGGAGCTTCGCGCGAGACCATTAACAAGTCTCTGGCCGAGTTCGTTTCCCGTGGCTGGATCCGCCTGGAGGGGCGCGCTGTAACCCTTATCGACGTCGAGCGCCTCAAGCGCCGCGCCCGCTGATAAACGCGCATAAATAGCGCTCACAAGCTTTAGTGCCCGGTCGTAATTAAACGGCCGGGCACTGATTTATGTAGTGGTGCTAGCGCTTAAGCAGGCCACTAGTTGGTGGGGCGCTTGAGGTAGGCGATTAGGTTTTCGGTACCTGCCGGGCCGGGAACGATTTGGACTAGTTCCCAACCGTCGGCACCCCACTGATCCAAGATTTGCTTAGTTGCGTGCGTGATTAGCGGCACGGTTGCGTATTCCCAAGTAGTCATGATTACACCCTACCTGTTAGCTGGGTGAAAAGGGTGGGGCTGGGGGCGCTTTGAAGTGGTCTGATCTTAGGCTGCGGCGCGCGTGGTGGCGGCGTGAGAGGTAGCCTCGCTCAGGCTGGGCTTGCGCCGTAGTAGGGAGGTGCGGGCAGGCTTGCGTAGTTGGCGGATTTCCTCCGCCAGGGCGTCGTCGCTGGAAAGCCAGGCGGCCCAGTCAGTGATGTGGGGCATATTGCGGATCAAAGCGCGGCGTTCACGCTCAGTTAAGCCGCCCCAAACTCCAAAGCTAGAGTCGCCATTGAGGGCTTCGGCCAGGCACTGCAAACGCACCGGGCATGAGTAACACAATTCGCGCGCTTCCCGCTGCTCGGCCCCCTTCCCAAACAGCAGAGTGGTGTCTATACCGGCACACGCTGCCAATTGGGTCCAGGAATGAATTTCGTTATTCATTTTGGAACTACTTTCATTTGTCCAGGCGAGCACTTCTTTGTTACTCAGCTCACCCCCAGACTCTACGCCTGTTTGTCCGCGGATTCAAATTCTCGCTGCACGTTATTTCAAAATTTTCCAAATTGGCACAAAAACAGGGTGAAACCAGGTATTAGTCCTAACAAAAATTTTGGCCTGCATGTCAAAAGTGTTACCAAGCCGCTCTGTCTCATTGCTTGCACCATGACGTAGGCTAGGGACTATGTCGAAGTCTGCTAGCTCGAGAGTCTCCCTCTCCTCTCCCCGGGAGCTACTTGCCGCACTGCTCTCATTCTTTATGTTGGCCGTTGGTGGTGGCGTGTTCGCTGCCGGTTTCGCGTTGCCCTTTGTAGGGGCGGCTTCAGTTCTTACAGATGCCTCAGTGCAGCTGTTTGACGAGCTACCTAGCGACTTCAACGTGCTTCAGCCCTCCCAGATTTCCTATCTAAAGGGCTCAGATGGTCAAACCATCGCACAGTTCTACGCGGAAAACCGCATTGTTGTGCCGCTAGCCAAGATTTCCAAGAATGCCCAAAACGCTATCGTGTCCGTTGAGGACAAGCGTTTCTACAAGCACAAGGGTGTGGACCTGTCGGGTATGTTGCGTGCGGTAGTTACCAACGCAGCCGGTGGCTCCACCCAGGGTGCCTCTACCTTGACTCAGCAGTACGTTAAAAACGTGCTTATCGAGGCGGGTTTGCAGGCTAGCGACCCGGAGGCTGTGGAGGCTGCCCGCGCCGCCACCCCGGCCCGTAAACTGCGTGAAGCTAAATACTCTTTGACACTGGAAAAGCGCTACACCAAAGCGCAGATCCTGGAGGGTTACCTCAACATTGCAGCCTTCGGTCCTTCTACCTACGGTATTGAGGCTGCCAGCCGCCACTACTTCTCTCACAGTGCCGACACTCTGAGCGTAGGTGAAGCTGCGCTGCTGGCCGGTATGACCAACTGGCCTACCCGCTACGACCCCATCACCAACCCTGATGCGGCTAAGACCCGCCGTGACTGGGTGCTCCAGAAGATGCTTGAGGAAAAGTTCATCACTCAGGAGCAGTACAAGGAAGCCACCAGTCAGAGCATCGACTCCATGCTGAAGGTAACCAACGCCGTCGGCGGCTGTGGTTCAGGCTCTAGCGGCGTAACCAAGAGTGCCGCCTACTTCTGTGAATACGTGGTGCGTGAGATCCTCACCAACGACGCCTACGGTAAGGATGAGGCTACTCGCCGTCAGCTGCTGCTACGCGGTGGTCTGCAGATCACTACCACCTTGGACATGGCCAAGCAGCAGGCCGCTTACGACACCATGGCTAACTGGCTGCCCACTGGGGATGAGTCCAACGTTAAGGGTGCACTAGTATCTATCGAGCCGGGCACCGGCAAGATCATCACCATGGTGCAAAACACCAACTATGGTGAGCCCAGCAATGATGACCCCACCGCCACTAAGCTGTCCTACGCGGCCGACTCTAAGCACGGCGGCTCTAACACTGGTGGTTTCCAGCCTGGTTCATCCTTCAAGCCGATTGTTTTGGCCCAGTGGTACCAACGGGGCATGTCTGGCTACACGGTGCTAGGCGGTGCTAGCCACGTATTCACCACCGGTGACTTCCACGCCAGCTGTGACCCGGGTTTCGCCATTGAAAACTGGAACGTGTCTAACGCTAATGCTTCAGAAAACGTTAACCACACGGTTATTAACGCTACTGCCCTGTCGGTAAACGTTAGCTACGTATACATGCTTAGCCGTATGGACCTGTGCGCGGTCACCGCTATGGCTAAGGATCTGGGTATAACCACGGTTGATGGCGGGGAAATCGACCACAACCCCTCCATGGTGCTGGGCACCATGAACGTAGCTCCGATCACCATGGCCAATGTTTACGCCACCTTCGCGGCTCACGGCACCTACTGCCCGCCCACCGCCATCACCAAGGTAACCAAGGATGACGGCACTGAGATCAAGGTCCCCTCAACTGCCTGCCGTCAGGTTATGGACCCCACTCACGCAGATCAGGTGGCATTGACCCTGACTTATGTAATGAAGGGGAACGGTACTGGCGCAGCGGCTGCCCTTAACCGGCCTAGCGCAGGTAAGACCGGTACTACCGAAAAGATGGATAACGCCTGGTTCGTGGGCTTTGTGCCGCAGCTGTCCACCGCCGTGTGGGTAGGCCACTCTGAGGGTAACTCCCCCATGAACGGCCAGGTTATTGGTGGTCGCTACTACTCCACCATGTACGGTTCTGACCTGCCCACCCCGCTGTGGCGCGACTACATGAACTCGGCTCTTTCGGGCACTGAAGTTCAGCAGTTCAACCAGGTCAGCCTGGGTGGCAACAGCTCCGTCGGCAACACCGGGGCCACCCCCCAGGGCAACACCGGCAACAACAATAACAACAACAACGGCAATAACAATGGCGGTACTAACAACAACGGTACTGGCAACAATGGCAACTACAACAACTCCCAGGGGGGCAACACCACCAGCAATGGTTTGAGCTCCGACAACTACACCGGCACCCCTCAGGACCGTCGCAACAGTGGGAACGGCCAGTGAGTGCGCTTAAACAACTAGCCTGCGCCGTCGGCACTGTCGGCGGCGTGGGGGTGGCAACCCTAGGGTGGAGCCTAATCGAGGCTCGCTGGCCGGTGCTGCGTCGCATTGAGGTGCCCGTACTGGCCCCCGGCTCGGCGCCCATCAAGCTGCTGCATATTGCTGACCTGCACCTAACAGGAGCTACCAAAGCCCGGGTGGCGTGGGTGCGGGCACTAGCAGATATTGAGCCAGATCTGGTTATTAACACTGGCGACAATCTATCTACCCTAGGTGGCGTAAGCGCCCTAGGTGAGGCCCTGGAGCCGCTACTGGCCTTCCCCGGCGCCTTTGTGCTCGGTGATCACGACCGTCACGGCACGGTTTTCCGTTCACCCACCCGCTACCTGCGCCGCGATCCGCGTAGCAATGATGATCCGGTTGCTGACTTGCCTGTACTGCCCTGGGAGGAAGTACGTGACATGCAGCTAGCTGGCGGCTGGAAAGACCTGGATAACTGTCGCGATATGGTGGAAGCGGCCGGTCAGCTCATCGAGCTAGTGGGTGTGGCTGATGCTCATGCCGACGACGACGCCTTCCCGGAGCCTGTAGCTGCGGGGGAGGGCGCTGCAGGGGAAGCTAGCGACGCCGTCGTGAAAATTGGCGTAACCCATGCCCCTTACCAGCGCGTACTAGACCAGATGGTGACCGATGGCGCCCAGCTAATTTTGGCTGGACACACCCACGGAGGGCAGCTGTGCCTACCCGGCTATGGGGCGCTAGTGTCCAACTGTGACCTGCCCCCGGCCCAGGCCAGCGGCCTAAGCACCTGGCCTGCCAGCTTCAAAGCCATCCACAAGGGCACTGCCCCAGCTAGCGAGGATGGCCAGGCCTACCTGCACGTATCGGCAGGTTTGGGGACCAGCCCCTTCACGCCGGTACGCACCGCCTGCCGCCCTGAAGCCACCCTGCTGACCCTCACAGCCCGCTAAGCTGACTCCACAGCCTGCTAAATAGCTGTTTGTAACGCGCTGCACACCCTAAGTTTGGGTTGCAATTGGCTTTAAGGTTGCTAAACACGCTATGATAGGCAGGCACCACGGGGTGTGGCGCAGCTTGGTAGCGCGCTTCGTTCGGGACGAAGAGGCCGCAGGTTCAAATCCTGTCACCCCGACTCATAAACTGCGTCTCAGGAGTAAAGCTCCTGGGACGTTTTGTTTTTAACCATTGTCATAGTGTGCGTTGCTGATGGTTACTGGTAGCGTGCAATGTATGCACACCGAATCGGCACCCGCAACCGCGCGTTTACCATTCCTTGTGGCTGTTTGCCGTCCCACCGGAGACATTGCCACTGATGAGTTAAACACGCTGCGAATGTACGGGCGCCTAAGTGATGAGGATCTAGAGATCATGGATCTACTAGATACCGATGCATGTGAGCCGGAAACCCTAAACCTGCAACGCGACTACAGCGGGGTAATCATTACGGGTTCTCCCTTCGGCTTCCACGGCGAGGACAAATCCCCCGAGCATCAGCGCGTAGAGCGGCGTGTACGTGCGCTAGCTAAGCGTCTGATCGACCAAGACTTCCCCACCCTGGGTATCTGCTTTGGCTTGCAGGCGCTGAGTCTAGCTAGCGGCGGCAAACTGGTAGACGGCTTCGGGGAGGACCTACAGGCCCCCCGTATCAGCCTTACCGACGACGGTCACCGCGACCCGCTTACCGCCCACGCAGGCCCAGTTTTCTACTCCTACACCGGCCACTCACAGGCCGTAGGGCTACTGCCCAAGGGGGCCTCCATTCTCGCCACCGGGGACTTTTGCCACGTGCAAATGCTGCGCTGGGGTAAAAACGTTTACGGCACCCAGTTCCACCCCGAAATCACCCGTAAAGGTATGCATATCCGCATCAACACCTACGGGGACACCTACTACCCTGCCGACCAGAAGGCCGCCGTCATAGCGCGTTGCGACAGTGCTGATGTACTCAGCGCTAACCAGCTCATTACCCGCTTCGTTGAGCGCTACCAACGCACCGCCTAAGCATGCGCTGCGCCTAAGCTGGCCCAAAACAAACGGCGCCATATAAGCCCTCAAGCAGGGGCGGCGTCGTAGAGGAGAAAAAATGGCCATCGACTTTGCCAAGTCGGACCGTAGCAGCATTGGCGTGGAGTGGGAGCTTCAGCTAATTGACTGCGACGACGAAAACCTACGCCAATGCGGTGACTGGGTAATTGACCAGCTCCACCGCGCCCACCCCGACACCCCGCTGGTGCATGGGGAGATGCTACGTAACACGGTGGAGCTAGTTTCGCGCAAACAGTTCTCCGTGGCCGCCTGCGCCGCTGACCTACAAGAAGGCATAGAGCTGCTACGCCCGGTGCTAGAGCCGCTACGCATCGACCTGGCCAGCGCCGGCTCACACCCCTTTGCTGACCCAATTTTTCAGCGCGTGTCAGACTCGGCCCGCTACGCTGAGCTAGTTAACCGCACCCAGTTCTGGGGTCGGCAAATGCTGCTATTTGGCACCCACGTGCATGTGGGTATTGAGGACCGTGCCAAGGTCATGCCGATCTTGAACTACCTGGCCACCAAACTGCCGCATATGCAGATCCTCAGCGCTTCCTCCCCGTTCTGGGCGGGTGTAGACACCGCCTACTGCGATAACCGCGCCATGGTGTTCCAGCAGCTACCCACAGCGGGCGTGCCGCGCCTATTTGAGCGCTGGCAAGACCTGGAACACTACACCGACGACATGCTCAAAACCGGCGTGATTGACCACTTCGATGAGATCCGCTGGGATATCCGCCCCTCACCGCGCCTGGGCACAATTGAGGTGCGCGTGGCCGACGCCGCCACTAACTTAACCGAGGTGCGTGCCATTGCCGCCCTGGTACATGCCCTGGTAGAAACCGCCTCACGACGCCTAGACAAGGGTGAAACCCTAGAAACCATTTCGCCCTGGTTCCTGGACGAAAACAAGTGGCGCGCCGCCCGCTACGGCATGGAAGCGATTTTGATCGAAAACATCCACGGCGACGAGGCGCTCATTACCGACACCCTGCCGCTGCTGCTTAAAGAACTAGAGCCTGCCGCTGCAGACCTGGGCTGCCTAGATGACCTGGCCACCTTGGACGACATCAGTCGCAACGGGGTGGGCTACCAGCGCCAGCGCCTAGTGGCCGCTAAATTCGGCACTCTGGATGCGGTAGTGGCCCATATGCGCGCCGAAATGGCTGCCGGTAAACCCATCAGCCCAACCAACTTCGAGTACGACAACGAGGCTATTTTTGGTGCTACACAGCACCACCACACCATCACCCGCTAGCGCGCTAGCGCTTGCTACGTGGTGGCGCTAATGCCCTGCTGCACGGGCGGTGCCCTGGCCGGACTCTAACCGGCCCGCTGGCCGTTAATCAGGTGGTCCTCAGACGGCGCTAACGCGCTAACACGCACAAAACGTAACTGGCCCCCGGACTTTAAGTCCGGGGGCCAACGCTGCCCGCTAACAGGTTATTTTTTGGGGTTAGCTAACCAAGCTGCTTTTTCGCCAAAGGCTACTTTTTGGTGTTGGCGCGATCCATCACTAGGCGCTCGCGGCGTCCAGCGCGACGGGTAGAGTGCGAAACCACGCCCAGCATGATCAGGAACAGGCCAATGATCACCAGGCGGCCGCTGACGCCGTCGAGAAGAATAGCCTCAGACAAGATCCGGCCAAAGCGCGACTGCAAAGCCATATTGGCCAGGAAATCACCCAGGTACTGCTTGGTAATCGAAGGCACCACCACAAAGGGCAAGCCAATCAGCAAGGTAGTAATACCGGTGACGAAGGTGCCCAGGGAAGAGCGGGTCGCCGTCGCCATCACCACGATCAGCAGCACTATCGCCATGCCTAGCTCAATGATGCCGGCGGTGGAGAAAACCTTAGGCCAGCCATCAGCCAAAGCTCCGGTGAGGGCGTTAGCGGCGGTGTGCATCAAGAACCAGGCGATCGGGAACAGCACTAGCGCCAGTAGAGTGCCACCCCAGTGGGCGGCAGCGCGTGAGGCGGGCTTACCGACCACAGTGGAGCCAGCTAGCAGTACGTCGTCGTCAACCTCATTGTCCGCATCGGACTGGTTAGCCGAATCGCTGAAAGCAGCAGTGCGGGTGGAGGCGAAGATCGCGCTAGAGGGGCTGGGGGCCACCGGGGCCAGATCCGCAGAGTCTGCCGTGGCCAGGTGGTCTAGGCGCTCAACCCCTACCGGGGAGGTGCTGGTAACTACTGGCTTAACAACCTCCTCCAGCTCCATGTCGGCGGCGTCCATGATGGTGGTTTCAGTGTGGTCACTGGCCACCAACTCATCGTCAGTAAAGTCAGCCTCGACGCTAGTCGCTTCAGGCTGCTCAGGAGCCGGGGGAGCCGGCGGCTCGGCTGCAGCTGGGGTGGTCTTGCTGAGCTCGTTGCTGGCTGTGTCCGTGGCGCCGGCAGCCGGGGTGACCGGGACGGCTGGCGCCGGGGTGACTGGCACGGCCGGGGCTGGAGTAGCCGCAGACGGTAGGGTAATGCCCACGCTAGAGGCGGCAGAGGCGGCAGAAACCGCAGAATCAATAGAGAAAGTGGACTCTGCCGACAAAGCCGAGCTCACCGTGTGCGGCGGGGTAGGAATGCTGATAGCAGAGGGAGCATCAAAATCGGTAGGCAACGGGACAGCAGCAGCCTCAACTTCATGCGCGTCATTTAGCTCCTGGACGCTGTCTACAGACTCCTGGTCTACCTGGTCTGCCTGGGCGGCGCTTTCCAGGGCGACGTCGTCGCTAGCTGAGGCCGGGGAGGTCGCAGCGGAGCTGTGCTCTAGGCTAGAGGGGGCACTAGCGGCGCTCACGCTAGAGCTGGTTTCCGCAGCCGAAGTGGTTTCCGCAGCAGAGACAGTTTCAGCGGCAGAAGCGCTCTCAGCAGCCGAGGTTGCGCTAGCAGAGGCGGCGCTAGCTGATACGGCACTAGCGGCAGAGAAGGAATCTGGGATCAGATCCTCACGCACCACCGGCACCTGGATGGTTTCATCGTCGCTATCCTCATCAACAGGCACAGGCTGAGGCACGGCAGTAAACAGGCTACGACGACGCACCGCGCCAGAGCCAGGGTTAGTGGCGCCGGCGTCAGCAACAGCTGGCTTAGCGGCGTCGGCCAATTCCGGGGCGTTAGCTGAGGTGGCGCTAGCGGGAGACTGAGCCGTCACCGAGGCGGCAGCCGCACTGGCCGCAGTCAGTGCGCTAGCGCCGGTAGACGCAGTGGCGCTGGTGGCAGCCGTGGTGGCGGTGGCGCGGCGGGCAGCAGAGTCAAAAGTGCCAGAAGTGTGTGCGTTCTCAGCGTTGGTGTAGCGGCGGCCAGCAGCTGGCGGGGTGTTAGCCAGCATGGCGGGCACACCATTGTTAGCCAAAGAGCTCGCGGGCACATGCACCGAAGGGGTGGTGCCCAAAACCGGGCCGTTAACCGGCGCGCTGGGAGCTGACTTGGGGGCCTGGCTGGGTGGCATAGCCGGAGCAGAAGCAGCGCTAGGGGCACCAGAATGCGCACTTAACGGGGCTGAACCAGCTGAATCCGGGGTGGGTGCAGAAGCCGCAATGTTAGCTGCCTCGGGTGCAGCCGCAGAAGCAGCCGAAGGTACAGCGGCACTAGAGGCACTGACCGCAGAGTGGGCGCTACCGGCAGAGCGAGCACTAAAAGCAGAGGAGGCGCTGCCAACCGAGTAGGCGCTGGGAGCACTCAAAGCCGAGGCGGCGTTGGCCTCAGCGGCAGAACTGGCGGTGTAACCAGCTACTGCAGCGGCAGCACTGGCAGCGCTAGCAGCTGAAAGTGAAGAAACTGGAGGTTCGTCGTCGAAAAGATGCGCATTATTTTTACGCATCATAGGGCGCAGCTGGGCCTCGCCTTCGTCGTCGTCCCAGATGCTTGCGTTGGGCCGATTAGTACTCACAGCGTCTCCTTGGGCAAAAGCTATAGCGCAAGCAAAGGTATCCCTTATTTTTTGCGTTAACTACCAGGCGCGCCGTAAAACCGCGCAAATTGCCTGAATATGTGTCTAAAATAATGTTTTTGCTAAAAATATTTAGGTCTGGATTAATGGATTAAGCAGCTGCTTTATTGGTTTCCATAGCTAACTGCGCGGCCATTTGGGTGCGTCCAGCCTGGCGGGCCCAGTGTGAGCCGCGTGCCAGCGGTGACATCACTGCCGCCAAGAAAATCCACACCACCGGATC
>ERZ772929.81-NODE-81-length-10193-cov-8.22638_pt1 | contig 10193 bp, 23 predicted proteins | sample MGYA00512114_ERZ772929 | MGnify/ENA primary metagenome ERZ772929 (study PRJEB29015, sample SAMEA2738101) | human oral metagenome | biome: human oral; feature: human-associated habitat; material: saliva | place: China | collected 2263 ... | reverse complement strand
TGAGCTGTGCGGCGACCTCAGAGAGTGGACGGGTCGAAGGGGGCATCTTCTTCATAATGGTGCTCTCCTTCAATCTCTGCCCCGTACTGCTGCTCTAGCTGTTCGAGTTCCTCGATGTCCTTATCGAGATCCTGGAATCGGCGGGCGAGCGCGGCGAGGTCACGGGCCAGCGTATTGGGGTTGTCGATGTGCGCGGCGAGTTTGCTGCGCAGGGCACGGAGCCTATCGAGGCGAGTGCCGGTTGCAGTGGCATGAGAAAGGGATCCTTCTTCTTGGGTGGCTCCCTTGAAATCGATAGGTTCGAGCTGCTTAGGCTTGCCTTTGCTCAAGGTATCACTCCTTGTCGAACCGCATTTTGTGGAAAATCGCTGTGGATATATCGCTATCGCCGGAGGGCGCGAACTCACCCTCCGGGGGAGGGGGTACCCCCCCTGGTCCTGTTTGCTTCAGGTGGTTTGCCCCGGTTGATGATGTCCCCCTTATAGCGGTGAGAGGTCACCGGCTGGGGTGTGTGGTTGGGGCTAAAGGATCAGCGTTGTTTTCGGTCGAATAGGTTCTGCGATTCGCATCGTCTTACGAGCCTGAGAGCGTTTGCCTCCAAGCTTTCCGCCGAGTCGCTGGTTGCATTGGCGGCAGATGACGCGAACGTTTTCCGCTACATCTTTGCCACCTTCAGCGTGAGCTGTCACGTGGTCAAGCTCAGGTGAGTTCGGCTGTTTGCTCCGGTGCCAGTCGTAGGCAACGAAACAAATAGGACAGCGCATGTCGCCACGCTCGAAAGCTGCGGCGAGTTCCTTCTTCCGGAGGGTCTTCCAGCGAGCGGTGCCGGTGCGGCTGGTCGCCATTGCTTCCTCCTTCTTCCACTCTTCAGTTGTAGCTTGCGGGCTGGTACCTGGTGGGGGAGGCTGTTTGCCTTCCCTCCTCCCCCACCAGAGGAAGAATCCGACACGATTGAACATGTCTCCCGCATCATTACCACCCCCCCTGCTAGGCAGAGGACACACCAGTGGTAAGCGGGATAGTCTAGCGTCATCATCCCCCCTTGTGCAAGCGCCAACGTCACCCACCAGAGGACAGCCTCACCAGCGTCTCCTCCTCCTCATCCGCAGACAGCAGATTCCACAGGAAAGCACGCGGCCAGATTGCCGAGCAGGCCGAACATTCGACGCGCTGAATGGCGACCCCCTCGATGTCCCAGACAGCAATCAAGCAGGGCTTCTGTACCGTCGCCCCGAATTCGTCTCGACAAATTCGGAGCTTCTGATGGCAGACTGGGCACGCACGGTCTATCGGCGTTCGGCGGACAGGTTGCAGGTACTCCTGAATCTTTGACACCCACTCGCTCCACTCCTCCCCAATCCAAACCAGAACAGGAAGACTTACATGAGCGAGGTGAGGGAGCACAGCACGCATAGTGTCAGCTGGAGATTTCCCCGCCGGCACCCCAACAGCTGCCGCGGTCTCCGCGGCAGAGTGACCAACTGCTGTCCACAAATCCAGCGCCGCAACATCCAGTGGCGAGCGCGAACCAGAGGACGACGGCCCCTTCCCGTGCTCCGCACCCTGCTCAGTGACAGCCTGCCGAAGCTGATCTAGCAACGCCAATTCCAACGGAGCATCTTCGAGCGCCTCTGCTGGCTCCCCCATATCCTCAGCTCGGACGTGGGCAAAGGCCAAGACATTCAGGATGGCTCGCACCCGGCGGCGCATCTCGGCGGTATCTTGCTCAGTCATTGGCTCAGTTCCTTCACGATTGCGGTCCACATGTCGGGTCTCCACACTCCAGCATCTTGACCAGCCGAAGCGAGCGCGTCGAGCCACTGGATTTGTGCCGCGGAGACTCGCCCCTTCATGGTCTTCAATTCTCTGAATAGGGTTCGCCGCTTGATGGGGTGGACGAGTACCAGGTCAGGAAATCCAGCCGGCGACCGGCGGGAGTCATGGGTGTGGTAGTGCATCCATCCCAGGCGGGTTGCCAGGGTGACGATTTCTGATTGGAATTGAGCTTCAGTCATGGTTCGTGCGGTAAGCATCAAATAGTCTTGTGCTTTCACTTCTACCTCCTGGTTCGGCGGGGTCGAGCGCGGCGATGACGAGGGCGTCTTGAATCTGAAGTGGTTAGGTTCTTATCGGCTTTACCGTCCCGTCCCGACCCGGCATATCCGAATCCGTCACCCTCCTGATTCAAATCGATTCGGAGTAATTGGGAGGAATTCGCCGCCTGAGTCCCAGCGGAAGGGTCAGTTACAGGGGCACTCTGCTCGCTACCGCGAGCGGTGCCCTGCCCGTTCCCGTCCCGTCCCGACCCGGCGGATTCGAATCCGTCACCCTCCTGATTCAAATCACCTCCCAATTCCTCCCAATCCTGTGAGGGGCCTTGAGAGGTGGTTTTGGGTACGACGAAATGGCCGTTGGAGTCTCCCCCGGTATCCGGTGCACCGGATACCGGGGTTGGCTCTTCAACGACCTCTGCAGCGGATGCTTGCTCAGCGAGGGCAAGTTCGGCTGCATCGATTTGCGCAGAGAATTCGTCAATCATCTGCTGCGCACTGATGGTCGGCAAAGAGCTGTTGGTGTGCACCACAGGCAAGGGTTCATCAATAACCTGCGAACCATCACCATTACCAGTGCCCTGGTTCTGGATCTGACTCCGGGAGAACTCTCTTACCTGCGAGGTGGCCTGCACCGCCGGCAAGGGTTCATCAATAACCTGCGAACCATCACCATTACCAGTGCCCTGGTTCTGGATCTGACTCCGGGAGAACTCTCTTACCTGCGAGGTGGCCTGCACCGCCGGCAAGGGTTCATCAATAACCTGCGAACCATCACCATTACCAGTGCCCTGGTTCTGGATCTGACTCCGGGAGAACTCTCTTACCTGCGAGGTGGCCTGCACCGCCGGCAAGGGTTCATCAATAACCTGCGAACCAGTGCCCTGGCTCCGGGAGAACTCTCTTACCTGCGAGGTGGCCACGACCGACCTACCAACCGGCTTAGCAGACGGAGCAGATGCCTTAGTAGGCACCCCATTCTCAGTCAGCCAAGCCGCGCTCTTCGCTGAAAAATACGGCGTCTTCGGGGCAGGTAGAAGATCTACCGCCCAACCAGCATTGTCCTTGCGGGACGAGTTGCAGCTTCGACACGCCACGACCATATCCTCCGGAGTTTCTGCAGGAACTCCAGGATTCAAATGGTCATAGGTCGCGCCGCGGCCGCCCTTCTGGTTACCCCAGTAAACGACGTGACCGCACCAACGACATGCATCGCCGTCGCGAGCACGAATTGGCACAATCAACGCACCGTTACGGGTGTCATTACGCCGCCTGTTTTCCCAATCAATCTCCTCTCGTAGGCGCATATGGAACAGGTCTTCATCCTCCACCAAACGATAGGCGATACGCCCATCATCCAGCGGCACCTCACCGGTAAGGTACCCACAGAACGTCGCATCAGCGATGAACTTCTGTGCAGCATCCGGAGTACCGGTGAACTTCAGAATAGAGCCGCGCTCAACAACATAGTCAGTCTTGAACGCCGCAGCCTCCACAGCCAAAGCAAGCACCTGGCCAAACAGCGACCACATAGACTGCATGCTCGCGCCAGGAATCTCCAGCGCTCGCCACACAATGCGATGCTGAGCGGCTGTGTCGGATACTTTCAGCCAAGGCATGAGGGGGGCTCCTTGCGGTGGTAGTAGTGTAGATTATTGCTCTCTACCTCTGTGTCAAAATCAGCAGAAACCTGCTAATTAGTGATGGGGTTCTCAATAGCGGCATCCACCAAATCCTCAGCCATGAGGTCAAGCAGGTGCTGGATTTGGGACATGCGCTCGCGCACCTGACGCTGGCGCTTGCCAAGGTTTGCGTTACGCAGCGCGGCGGGGGTGAACGGGGCGAGGCTCTTCTTCGCCTCTTCAACGCGGCCGAGTACCTCTGCTACTGATTCCTGCGGCACTTCGGCAGCTTCATCAGCGAGCGCCGGCGGCTGGGTGAACGCCATGGGGAGCGTTGGTTCGTCCTTGGGGTCGGTGCCATGTGCCGCGGTGCCATGTGCCGCGGTGGTGAGTGCTTCGGCGTGTTGGGTTCGGCGTTCTGCTTCGAGGGTGCGGATCTGGTCGATTGCTTCGCGAAGGCGCGGGTAGCTGTCGCTGTCTCGCTTCATGCTCATGGAGCGCTGGAGCAGTCCTTCAGCGACCAGGTAGGTTGCGGCGCGGGTTGCTTTGCCGCCGCCGAGGTCTTCGCGCCATTTGCGCTTCCATTTGGCGGAGACGCCGATGAGGAGGCTGCCTTTGGCGAGCGCGCCGATTGCTTCTGCGAGGTCTGCGTTGTGGACCCAGATGCGGTCGTCGTTGTAGAGGTGGCGGATGGGGGTGCCGTTGATGGTGAGGTCTCGGTCTGGGTTGGCGATTGGGTGGTAGCGGTTCATGGTGTGTCCTTGGGGTGTGGGTGCTTATTCGGCGTAGTTGGTGTCGTCGTGGGAGCTGGCGTGAAGCTTGGCTTCTTCGCAGAGCTCTTCAAATGCGTCTTGGAGGACCAGGGAGTTGAGTGACTCAACGGCTTTGGTGTTTCTCTGCTTGCAGGTGTCGCATGTGAGTCGGAAGCATCTGCCGATGATTTCCCGGTTTCGGGTGAGCTGTAGGACTTCGACGGTGAAGGGGAAGCCTTCGTGTTCCTGGCGTTCCTGGTGTTCTTGCATCGGTGTCTTCCTTAGATGATGGTGTAGGTTGCCCAGAGCATCTTGCTGCGGGGGTAGCCTCCGGTGTATAGGTAGACGTCTCCGCCGGGGTGTACGTCGAAGGTGCTGCAGGCGCGGGGGGCGAGTGCGGTGGCGACTGCGTCGATAACGGCTTTGTTGCGTGCTTTTTCGCCGTGGCGGCCGTCCCAGTAGGCGTAGGTATGGATGATGTCTTTTTCGCCGTTGGTGGTGAGGTTGGCGAATTCGATTGCGATCTTGTGGCTTGCCATGGTGGTGTTTCCTTGGGTGGGGTGTGGAGTGGTGGGGTCCCCCGCCGCCGGTGTGGCTACTGTAGGAAAAGAGTGGCGGCGGGGGAAGCTTGGGGGGGTTAGATGTTGATGGAGGTTGTCATCATTGCGCGGTAGCGGGCTTTGCCTGCTGCGCGGTTGCGTTGCCAGACTTCGACGTCTGAGGCCTTGTACCATAGGCGGCCGTCATCGTCGCGAGCTGAGGGGCGGAGGCGGATGCCGGCGGCTCGGACGGCAGTGCCGCTGTAGGTTCGGACGGTGGAGACTTTGATGCCGGCTGCGGCGGCGACCTGGCTTTCAGAGACGAGCTTTGTCCCTGGGTTGCATGCCTCGAACATGGTCTTGTGCGGGAGGTCAATCTTGTTGGTCATTGGTGGTGTTTCCTTGGGTGGGGTGGGGTTTGCGCCAGTGGATTGCTTGCATGTGGCGGCGGCAGAGTTGCTTGGAGGCTGCACGTTTTTCTAGCCAAGCTTCGACGTCTTCGGGGCGGTACCAGTAGCGGCCATTGAAATCGCCTTTGGCTACTGGGCGGAGACGAGCAGTAACGGCGGCTTTGATAGAGTCACCGGCGTAGCCTCGGAGCGTGGTCTCTTTGATTCCTGCTTCACGCGCCACGGTTTCGGCTGGGAGCAGGTGCTTGCCAGGGTTTGCCTTCAACCATTCGGTGAGGCTAGGCAGGTCACTCAGCGTTGATTTAGCCATTGGGCTCCCCTTGGTTGTGGTCGTGGACAAAGCTGGCGGTGAGGATTGCGGGGCCGACAGGGATGAGCGAGACAACGAACACGACGGCCCGGATACCGATGTCTTCTTGTGCGGTGCCGATTCCAATGATGATGATGGTGGCGAGCACGCAGGCCCAGACGAGGGCTTTAGCGGTGCGGATAGTGCGGTCGGTGGTCATGACGATTGGCCCCTTTATCTAACGATGACGATCAGAAACAGGATTATGTACGCCAGGATGGCGGAGGCGGAGACCCCGATAAGGAGCCGGCCGAACCACATGAGGTCGTCGCGGACCTCATCGACAGCGGCGCGCGTAAGGTTCAGCTCTCGGTTCAGATTCGTCTGCTTGGCGTGAAGCTTCTTTGTGTAGCGGTCAAGCTGGGCGAGCGCCTGGCGCTGGTCCTTGCCGGCGCCTTGAAGAATTCCGACCGCGGTTTCGGTTTCGGTGAGCTTGCGTTCGTTTTCCACGATGCATTGCATTGCGAATCCGACGTTTGCGTTCACGTCCCGTGAGTGCTGTTCGACTCGGCCGTTGAGGTGGTCGGTGAGGCGGCGGGTCTCGCAGAGTTCGTCTTGGAGGCACGCGATGCTGTTGTCGAGGCTGTCGATGTCGGTGCGGACCTGGTCGTGGTTGTCGATGATTGTCTGGATGGCGGTGTGGCGGTGGTGGCGTCCTGCTGCGCGGTCGCGTTTGGTCTTGAGGTTGGGGTTGGTCATGGTGTGTCCTTTACTGGCTGGTGTGTGGTGGGTGGTTAGGATTGTGGGTATGGATTCACAATTGCTTTCAAATCTTTCTTTCTGGGTGTCGGTTTTTGCGGCGGTCTCATCTTTTGTCTTCGCGTTGTTGTCGTGGTTCCACTCCTACGGATCAAAGAAAGCGAGGGATAAGGCGGAGGCGGCGCATGGGGCGGCACTAGAGATGCGTGATGCTGCGGTTCGTTCTGCAAAGGCTGCGGAGGAACGCGCCCAGCAAGCAGAGAAGGCGCTCAAGCAGGTGGAGCAAATCGTTGCTGAACAGCAGAAGCAGTCCGAGTCTCAGGACAAGATTGCGTCTCACCTGTGGAGGCCCGCATTTGAGCTGACTTGGGACAGGGGTGACACCTATCTGCTGAGCAACGTCACCGGTGAATCCGTTGAGGTTCTTGAGGTGGCGAATCTCGATAAGTTCGTCCGCTGCGACCAGGTTCAGCAGGTGTTCCGCCCCGGCGAGTCTCTGCGCGTCTTCATGCTTGGTGCTTTCGGTAAGCCGTTGCCGTCGAACCTAGAGCTTCGAATCCGTGGGGTCGATGAGGTCGTCCCCGTCCCGATTCGCCGATAGCTCGCGCTCTTTTTCCTTTTCCTTTTCTTCTCGAGCATCTTTGAGCGTCCTGAAGTAGAACATTCCGGCGACGATAGCGCCGGCAACGCTGATGAATAAGCAGACGGCGTTGAATACGAGGTTGAACTGGTCGGGTTCCATTAGTGTTTTCCTTCCGGGTGGTTAGAGAAGCTGGGCGATTTGGCTGCGGCGGTGACGCATCAGGTGCTCTGCGAGGCGGGTGATGCAGTGCTCTACCGCTTCGTCTGAGAACTGGAGCGTGGCTTCGTCCTTGATCTGGTCGGCGGTGAGCGCGTCATGCAAGGTGACGCCGCAATCGACAGGGCATGGAATGTGGATGTTCGCGCGTGCCTTGAACAGCTCGTTTTCGTGCAGGGTGGGTCGCAGGTCAGGTCGGATGCTGTTCCTGCGGTCCCAGCAGATGCGGGCGGCGTCCAAGCAGTTGGTTGCGTGGGCTACCAGCTCTACCCAGAAGTCGGGGTGTGCCGTCTTGATGTGTTCGGCTGCGGCGGGGGTTAGGTGTTTCTCGTTCATTGGTGTTTCCTGACTGGGGTTAGACGATGAAGCCTTCGACGGTTATTTCCTTGATGCCTGAATCTGCGGTCATGGTGACTGATGCCTTGGTGCCTCTGAGGCTCAGTCCTTGACTAATGTCGAGGACTAACTGGCGAATGTCCCTCAATTCTTTTCTGGCCTGCTGGTCCTTCAACGGACTCTCTGGTAATTCCCTACGTGGGTCGTTCCAATCCATTGGTGTTTCCTCAGTTGGTGGCATGTCCTTGGCTTATTCGGCGTAGTTAGTGTCGGCGTGGTAGCTGGCGTGGAGCCTGGATTCTTCGAAGAGCTCTTTAAGCGCGTTTTGGAGGACCAGGGAGTTGAGTGATTCAACGGCTTTGGTGTTTTCCTCCCCGCAGGTTGCGCATTTGAGTTTGAAGATCCTGCCTACGATTTCCTGGTTTCGGGTTAGCTGTAGGACTTCGACGGTGAAGGGGAAGCCTTCGTGTTCCTGGTGTTCTTTCATTGGTGTTTCCTCAGTTGGTGGTGTGGGTGACGGGGAGCTTTGAGAGCCACGCCGTCACTGCTGCACTGGTGTAGTAGATGCGTCCCCCGCTTCGGATGTATGCGGGGCCTGTCCGGGCTTTGCGCCATGCGGCGAGAGTTCGGGGCGAGATACCGAGGTTGTCAGCAAGCTCTTCCGGGCTCCAGACCGTGAGCGCGTTATCGGGGATAGTCAGCACTTATTCCTGTCCTTTACTTGTGCAAGTATCCCAGGTTAGGGACAAGGGGGTAAAAAAATTAGCTTGCCGACAGCTCGGGAATGTGCTCCTGATAAAACCACCCCGGACTTAGGCCAAGCACCCCCGCTAAATCCCACAACTCTGTCGCTCGGATTGGCGCGTTGTGATTCTCTAGGCTGGAAAGTCTTGCGCGAGTCATTCCAGCTCGCTGCGCGACTTCAATCCGTGTGAGCTTCGTCTTTGCGAGTGCGAGCCGTAGATTCTCGGCTAGAACCTCACCTGGTTCTCGATTTGCCATTCCTTTCATCCTTTCGTTGTCATACAATAAGCTTACGTCCCCATCCAGTGACAAGTCAAGCAATAATCTGCATTTTTTTAAAAATTCTAGATTTTTTCACACTTTTTATGTACACTGAGTGCATGATTCAACAGAAGAAGAGCACGGCTGGTCGCCGCAGCACTGGACCTGCGAACCGATTTAGCCAGCTGCTAAACGAAGAACTACGTGCGGCACAATCCCGCAGGCGCTTGACGTTGCGAGCACTGGAAGATCTCACTGGTGTAAGTCGCAATCGGCTTTCCCTTACTCTGAACCTTGACTCCTCACCTCTGAATACGAATGAGTTTGAGCTTATTTGCAGAGCCCTCGAGCTCAACCCGGCGGAAGTCTGCTTCCGTGCCGAGGCGGCGCTACAGAAGGAGCTGGCAGCCGAGACTTCTTCCGTGTCCGACAAAGAACTGGCCGCGGAGATTCTCGCGCGGGCTGAATCAGCGACCAAGTCGGGTTACCGCCTTGCCGCTCATCCTGCCGACCCTGTCCTTACTGACGACTCAGGTTGGGGTGCATAATGCGTTCTGTACCCCCGGTTGAATCAGAGATGTTCAGTGAAGCCATCAACCACACTGTTAGGAAATGGATGGACATCCGAGGTGAAAACCTACTCACCCTTGCAGATAAGACTGGTATCTCAAAAAGCAAGCTCAGTAGAACCGTCTATCGGTCTGAGGGCTCTCTGACAGTGCGGGATCTCAGCCTTATCTGCCAAGCTCTTGACATAAATGTACTCGATGTAATTCCCCTCACCCCATAGCTATCATGACTCAACCAACGAAAAAGCGAGGAAACCGCAGGGGCACCGGCCCTGCAAGCCGTTTCAGTCAGCTTCTTAATGCAGAGCTACGTGCCGAGGTTGCAAGGCAACGTATAAGTCTGCGAATGCTGGAAGAAATGACAGGTATTAGCCGTGCTCGTTTGAGCACCACCATCAACCAAGACGCTTCACCTCTCACCACCAATGAGCTCGACCAAATCTGTGAAGCACTGAGCATAAACCTTGCGGATATCTTCCGAATAGCAGAAGCCGCCTATAAGAAAGAGACAGAGCTCTAGTCAGCTCTATCCGTAAATCACCGATTCACTCATGACTTCAATAAATACATATGACTACGACCCAGAACGCCACGCCGAGGACCTGGGTATCCGCATTGTCGAAGCTCAACCGCCAGCCGGTACACTCGCCCTCTGGGATGAGCAAACCCGGACGATACTCACCGCCCCAGGGCTTCTACACCGTCAACGGCGATGCGTCATAGCCCATGAGCTCGCCCATGCGGTCAATGGAGACGAACACTCCCCCATGGACGACATCGCATCCACCAAGCGCGAGCGCCGCGCCGACATCATTGCCGCCGGCTGGCTTCTGCAGCCACATGCCGTGAAGACTGCTCTGGCGGTGGCTCCCGATTCTTTGCCTGCTGCGGCGGCTGAGCTTGAGGTGACTGAGCGTATTCTCTCCGCTTGGCTTTGGGAGCATAGCAAACGGGGCGGTCTGGATAGCTAGTCCAGCCCGCCCCGTCTGTGCATCATCAATCAATTTAGGAGAAATAAGCGCTTAGATCCGTCTGATGCGGTTCACTCACACAACAAGAAGA
>ERZ772929.79-NODE-79-length-10226-cov-5.65018_pt1 | contig 10226 bp, 5 predicted proteins | sample MGYA00512114_ERZ772929 | MGnify/ENA primary metagenome ERZ772929 (study PRJEB29015, sample SAMEA2738101) | human oral metagenome | biome: human oral; feature: human-associated habitat; material: saliva | place: China | collected 2263 ... | reverse complement strand
CTTGGGCGGTTAATAAGCGTCACGGCCGGGGTCAGCGCGGACTGATCGCTTTAGGGGCGGGGCGGCTGCGCCGTCGAGCCCGCCTGGGCACGCTGCTGATGCTGGCTTGTGCCATGGCTGCGGGGGCGGTGCTGGGCCCGCAGGTGACGGGGGCTAATAACCGTGAGGTTTTGCGTAGCTATGTGACGCCGCCGCTGAATATTGCCGAGTATCAGGCTCCGCTTACGCGCCTGCACTACTGGGTGGATACTCAAAAAGACACCACTTTGTTTACGGTTTCGGGGCTGCAAAATGGTGAGCGTATCCGTGTCGCCACAATGGACGCCTATGACGGAAACGTTATGCGAGTTGGGACGTCAGACAACGGTGAGGGTTTTAAGCGGGTTGGGGCCCAGGTTGATACGCGCGTATTACCTAAAGGCGCTAAAACCCATAACCTGACTTTCACTATGGTTGATTACCAGGGTAACTGGCTGCCAGGTGGGGGACAGGTGCGTAGCTTCACCCCGCGTAAAGGCCAGGGTTTAACTCAGGATCTGTTCTATTCATCCAATCTGGGCGCTCTGCTTAGCACCCGTACCCTGGTTAAAGGCGATAGTTACAGCGTAAATGTGGTTACTGTACCTACATATTCGGATGCTCAGCTATCTAAGCGTAGCTTTGGGAAGGTAGCAAATGGCACAGACACTAATGTGCCAGCTGTGGTGGCTACGCGTCTGCGTGAGTTTGTGGGTAACGCTAACAGCCCGCTGGCCCGTGTGCGTGCCATGGCCACTAAATACCATGATGAGGGCTACTACTCTGACGGCTCAGACTCGATGGCGCGCCCCGGTCACCGCACCGCCCGCATCGATGAGCTGCTAGAACCCAACTACTACATGGTGGGTGATGACGAGCAGTACGCCGTGGCTATGGCGCTTATGGCCCGCCAGGCTGGTTACCCGGCCCGCGTGGTGCTGGGTTTCTACCCTGAGCACTACTCCAAGGGCACGTTAGAGGTTAAGGGCACTATGGCGCACGCCTGGGTGGAGGTTAACTTCGACGGCGACTGGGTGGCTTTTGACCCCACCCCGCCGCGCGACAAGAAACTGGTTAACCCCAAGCCGCAGCCCAAGCCCAAGCCGCGTCCGCAGGTGTTGCAGGCACCGCCGCCCCCGCAGGAGCAAGCTGACCTGACCCCGGACGTGTCTGACGACCGCGACACTAAGAAAAAGCATGGCTTTGACTGGGCCCACTACCTGCTGCTGGTGGGGCAGGGGCTGGGTGTGGCCGCTTTGGTTAGCTCCCCGTTTGCGCTGATTTTGGCGCTTAAAGCGGTGCGTGGGCGCCGGCGTCGTAACCGTGACGAGCTTGGCAGTGCCCTGGGTGCCTGGGCGGAGCTGGAAGACTGGATGCGCGACTATGGCATCAAGCTGCCCGCTAACGCCACCCGCACCCAGATGGCACGTTACCTGGATATTGCGTTGGCTGATTATGATGCCGCCGCCGCCCAGGTGGCGCAGGCTAAACGCGCCAAGCAACAGGCTAAACGTAACGCCCAGGCACTGGGTGGGCAGGTTGATTTGGCGCCTAAACTGCGTGGCGCCGAGGCCATTGCGGCCGCTAACGCCGCTGGTGGCGACGGCGTCGCTAACGACGGCGCCGGGGGCTTGGCAGGTGGCGCCCAGTTTGCCGGTGGCCAAGCCGCTGGTGGCGTTGGTGGCGCAGTGGCGGCGCCCCTGTACGTGCCCGTAAAGGGACGCCAAAAGCGCCGTCGTCACCCCATTAAGGCCCTTAAAGCCAAGTGGGCCCGCGCTCGCGAACGCTCCCAGCGCCTAGCGCAGGCACGAACCGACGCGCTAGAGCCGGTCTTTGGCTCTAACTTCCCGCCAGGCTCGGTGCGTAACTTTGCGTTGTCAGTCAACGCGGTAGCTTTCGGCCAGTCGGAGCAGGTGAGCCTAACTACCGTTGATGGCGCCCAAAACCCCGCCAAACTGCCAGATCCCCAGGGAGTTGGGCACGAAAGTGGCTACGAAGCACCCCAAGTGGGTCGTAAGCAACGCAAGGGGCGCTTTGCAGATAAACAAAAGTCTAAAAAACGTTCAAATAACGCCAATCTGGAGCTAACTGAGCAGCAGCTTTCAGCTGATTCCCAGGAACCCTTATGGCTAGAGATGCAAAATCTTAAACAGCACCTTGGTGCCAGTAGGCGACGCACGCGTCGATGGCTAGCTGCGGTATCTCCAGTTTCATTAGGGATGCGTGTGCCGCAGTGGCTGCAGACCATGCGCGCTAACTTCAGGAGAAAGAAATGAGCCTAAATAGTCGCCCGGCCCCGGTTCCCGCGCATTTGCAGGGGACTCGGCTTGCTGCGCTTTGGCCCAGGGTATTTGCGCGTCTAATTGACTCGCTTATCTTTTCTCTAGTCATTGGCGGCGGCAGCGGGGCCGTAATGTTTTTTGGTGCTGGCAACCAATCTAACCACACCCCTTTTTGGATTAGCCTAGGTGTATCAATCGCGGTAACTGTGCTGCTATGTATTGGTTACCTGGTGGCTTTGATGCGTAGTGGGCAAACCCCGGGTTTACGGATGCTGGGGCTAGCTTGGGCTGGTTTTAAAAACAGTGGCCCGCCGCGTGGGGCAGCTTTCAACAAGCTAGCCTTGCAGCTAGGGGTGTCCCTAGTTACTGCCGGGATTGGCAACTTAGTTATTTACGCCCTTAGCCGCGACCACCTGAACCGGTTTTGGTTTGACCGCGCTAGCGGCGTGATTGTGCTTAATGTGCGCCAAGGCGTAAACCCAGTACGGCTGCAAAGCAACCCACTGACTCTTCCTAACCAACCTTTCGCGCCCCAAACCGGGGCCGGGGCCGGGGATATGGATGAGTTCGGGCTACACCCGCAGCTGCCTGGAGTGCAGGCGGCGGCGCACCTGGCCCAAAATTCTTTCGCCGCGCAGGCCCCCGGGCCAAATGGCGCTTTCAACCCCGGCGCTGGAGTTCCCGGCGCTGGAGTTCCTGGTGGTGCAGGGCCTGCTAACGGTGTTCCTGGCGCGGTTAGCTCCGCCTCAGCCCCCGCCGCCTCTAGTGCCAACTTTGCTGGCGCCGTCGCCAATCAAAGTGGCGGCTTTGGTACCAACCAAGCCAACCAACCTCCCCAGCCCCAGCTAACCAGCCCCGGCCCTGAAGGCGGCCAACGCGACAGCGACGGGGTAATCACCTCCCTGGACTGGAACCTGCAAGCTCCCGCCCAAACCGCTCCCGGTACCAGCGCGCCCAGCTCCACCCAGACGCTAGGCAACAGCTACGACGAAACCATTGTTCCCAGCGCCAACACTGAAGTTGGTATGGAGCCGGTGCTCTCTAGCAACTTCCAGGCTCCCGCCCAAACCGCTCCCGCTGCCAGCGCCCCCAGCTCTGGCCAGCTGCAAGTGCCAAATAAGCCTTTTAGCGGCCCCATCCCGGTGGTAGTTCCCGACGAATTAATGGGGGAGGCAACCGCCGCCCAAGAAACCGGCCAGGTGGATATCAGCGGCACGGATTGGGATGAACACGTCACTATCGCTAAAACCAGCGTAGGTAAGTGTTTGCGCCTAGACACCGGCGACGTCATTAACGTGACCAGCGCCGTGGTGTTGGGGCGCAACCCGGTTCCCGCAGGTATGTGGGCGCAAGCTGACGTGGTGCCTGTGGCTGACCCCAACTTTTCTATCTCCAAAACTCACTTGGCGGTGCGCGTCGATGGACAGTACATGTTTGTCACCGATCTAGGCTCAACCAACGGCACCAGCGTGGTTGCCCCTGACGGAAGTCGCACACATGTGCTTGCTGGGGCTATGGTTCCAGTTACTAAGGGATATTCAATTGTTTTCGGCGACCGCCGCCTGGAGGTTGAGTGATGCGCACACGCATCGCGGTCAAATACGCCGCAGGGACTGATGTGGGATTAGTGCGTCAACACAACGAAGACGCCTACCTAGCTTCCGGCCCAGTATTTTTAGTGGCTGACGGTATGGGGGGACACAAGGCAGGCGACGTCGCTGCCGCCACCGCCCTGGCAGCCTTCTCCGAGCTAACCCAGGACCATCTGGTTGAGCCCTCCCAGCTGCAAAAAGCAGTTAAACGCGCGGCCCGTGCAGTCAATGGCCTGCCGGGAGTGCCCGCGCCTGGCTCTACCCTGACCGGCTTGGTGCTTAGTGAAAATGGGGCTATGCCGTGCGTGCGCGTACTCAATATTGGCGATTCGCGCACCTACTACCAAAGCAAGCACGGCTTTGAGCAAATCACGAAAGACCACTCACAGGTGCAAGAGCAGATTGATGCCGGGCTCATCTCTGCCGAACAAGCCCAGCACCTGCCTGGTCGTAATGTAATTACGCGCGCGTTAGGGGCCGGTTGCGGCCCGCGTGTACGCGCCGACTATTTTGTCTTGCCTGCACGTGTGGGAGACCGCTACATCATCTGTTCAGATGGGCTTTCTTCCATGGTTACCGACACTCTCATTGAGGCTACCGCAGCTGTGGTTAGTGAGCCTGAGGGTGTGGTTGATGCGTTGGTGAAAGCCGCGAGGAACGCAGGCGGTCGGGATAATATCTCGGTGATCGTGGTGGATATTGCGGCCGCATATCCGCCTTGGGAGGATGACGATCTGACCCACCAGAACCTGCCTGGCACGCAGGGTTGGGACTATGATCCGGATGCTCCCACCCTGGATAGGTCGCTGCCGTGGCGTGGCGGCAATGAGGTTGCTAGTGAGCAATGGTCATGGATGTTCAAGGACAATGAATGAATACTCAAGTTAATTGGTACGCAGGTACCACTCTCAGTGCGGTCAGCGAGAGCGGATTCGTTGCCCTAGAGGGGCCCAACGATCTGTTGCTCGACCTGTGGCGCGAGCTTGAAGATGGTGCTAATTTGCAGCGTCTGCTGCAGGTGCTGGCGGGTTACTACAACAACAACGTCTTCCACCTGCCTGACTTTGTGGCTGGTGTCTTCTCCGACGGCGCCGTCCACCTGGCCCTGCGTGGTTCTATCACCGCTGAGGTCACTCAGGTTAATGGTTTCGTGCGCACCGTTTCGGCGCTTAACCCCATTGCTTGGGAGGAAGTACGTCTTGACGACGTCGCCGCCCTGGTAATTCAGGCTCACGGAGCTGGTACTGAGGCTCTACCTTTACGTAGCGGGGTTACCCGCGCCTCCATGCTGCACTGGCAGCTACGTGAGGTTAACCGCCTGGTGGGAGCCGTCAAAAGTCAAGCCTACAGCGGTTACAGTTCAAACTCGGCAGCCAGCGGAGTCAGCGCAGCCAGCGCGCCGGCGACGCGGTCGGCACAGTCTGTAGCTTCGGCTTACTCTGGCTACAGCGCCGGCAGTGCCGCCTCGGTTTACAGCCCCGCCTCGGTGGTGCCCAGCGCCGCTGAAGCTTCAGCGGCCCGTAGCCTGCTAGAGGACACTCCTATCAGCGAGGTCAGCTCCCAGCCGGTAGCCGGCCTGCTGCCTAGCGCGCCCTCCCCGGAGGCTGACGCCGCTGAGACTAGCGCCGCCGCTGCGGTTAGTGCGCTTAGCGAGCCTAGCCCGCAGTTGCCGTCTGCTCCCAGTCCGGCTGCGCCCAGTGTGGAACTACTGTCCGCACCCAGCCCGCAGCTACCGGCTGTGCCCGCACCCAACCCGGTGGCAGCTAGTGCCTCACTGGCAGCTGAGCTGGTGCCTGTCCAAAACCTGGATCTATCGATCGCCACCGCTAGCCCGGCTGCACCCAGCCCAGCTAGCTTTAGTCCCGCTGCCCCCAGCCCGGTAGTCCAAACCCCGGCCACTGAGCATTTTGAGGCAATCAGCTCGGCGCCGTCGCCGGCTCCTAGCGGTGCGCACGCCGCCCCGGTAGCTGCTGACCTGCCTAGCCCGGCCAGCTCTGCTACTTCAGCCGCTTCAGCTGCGGCCAATGCCCCCACTAGCTTGCTGGATGTGCCCGCTGATGCCGTTCCGGTGCCGGCCCCGGCTGCCCCCAGTGCGGAAATCAGCGAGGCTGCTCCTAGCCCAGAGCCTGTTAGCGCTCCGGCTCAACCCAAGGTTTCCCGGGCTGCTGCAGCTTTGGCCGCTATGCTGGGCGGCTCAAGCGCCGCCAAGAACCAGGCTCCGGCACCGGCGGCTTACAGCGCCCCGGTAGCTCCAGCGGCCAACTACCGTATGGATGACGCCCCGGCTACGGTCCCCACTGAGATTGTGCCCGCCGCCCCGGCTGTGCCTGGCGCTAACTTCCAGGAACCGGCGGCTTACAGCGCCCCGGCTGTGCCTAGCGCCCCGCTAGCAGCTCCTAGTGCTCCGGTGGTGGCGCCCAGTGCCCCGCTGGCTGCTCCTAGTGCCCCGGCTAGCTCTGGTGAACTGGTTATTGCTGACGCTCGCGCTGCCCGCGCTACGGCCGCCCCGGCCGCCCCGGCCGCACCTCAGAACCAGCAAAACCCCGAAGACCAGTACTTTGGTCACCTTTATGGCCAAACCATTGGGGTGGATGTAGAAAACGCTGCCGTGCGTGAACTGCGCGATGATGAGGCCTCAGGTCTAGAGTTCAACTTTGAACAAGGCGAAGGCTTGGACTTCTCACGCCGAAAGGGGGAGAAAGCGGAACCCACCGGCCCGATCCAGGGTATCAACGAGGGTAACCCCTTTAGCTCTTCCCCTTTTGGTGGTGACCCCGCCACTGCGGGGTCGGATCCGGTTCCCAATCCCCGAACCCAATCCGCTGAGCTCCCGCTAGAGGCACAAGCCACCCAGATCAACCCCGTAGGTAACGCGGTGCCATTACCCGGTGTGCAGGCCCCCACCGGCGCACTGGACGTGGCCCCCGGTACCCCCTGGACGCACGATGGTTACACCATCGCTGTCCCCACCGGCGGTGTGCAGGCCCCGCCGCCGCCCGTAGCTGACAGCGCCAACGCAGAGGGCGATGGCCCTGAAGTACTGGCAATTAACTGCGTCAACGGTCACCCCAACCCGGTGCACGCCAGCTCCTGCCGCATTTGCGGTGGGGCACTAAACGGCAAGATTGTCCACGTAAAGCGCCCCAGCCTGGGCACTTTGGTGGCCTCCACCGGCGGGTCGGTAACCCTAGACGCCGACGTCATTGTGGGCCGCCTGCCCAAGGCTGCACCCGGCACTGCAGTGCACCTGATGGCGGTGGCTAGCCCCACCAAGTCCATTTCCAAGTCTCACTGCCGCATCAACATTGATGATTGGGAGCTGAACTTGGAGGATCTGAACTCCACTAACGGCACCTACCTGCTGCGTGAAGGCCAGTTGCCGCGTCGCCTGGGCGGCGGTCAGCGTGAGCTGCTGCGTTACGGCGACCGGATTGACCTGGGTGACGGTGTAGTTCTGTCTGTGGAGCCCTGATGGCTGCTCGGCTGCGTGAACCTGTAGGCCCGCACCTGGAGGGGGCGGAGTTTATCCGCTTCCTCGGTGCGGGTGGTTTCGCGGACGTTTTTCTTTACCGCCAAGACATGCCTCGGCGTGAAGTTGCTGTTAAAGTAATCCGTTCGGGGGCCAGCGCAGCCCAAAAACAAAAATTCCAGGCCGAATCTGACCTGATGGCCAAATTCGGGGCGCACCCGGCGGTGCTTTCACTGTACGCCGCCGGGCGTCTGCGCGATGGGCGTGCTTACCTCACCATGGAGTATTGCCCCCCGCCTCACCTGGGAAAACGATTTTCTACTACTTCACCAATGCGGGTGGAGCAGGCTTTGGAGATCACCATTAAGATTGCTGGCGCTGTGGAAACTATCCACCGTGCCGGCTATCTGCACCGCGACATTAAGCCGGCCAATATTTTGCTCACCGCCTTTGGCCACCCGGTTTTGACTGACTTTGGTATTGCTATCAGTCAAGACACTCCCGCCGATCAGGTTGATTCGGCGTTTTCTCCCTACTGGGCGCCGCCTGAGCAGCAGCTTAACCGGCCTTTGACGCCCGCTTCTGACGTCTATTCACTAGCTGCCACCACCTACACCATGCTGGCGGGCAGGCCTCCGCATGTGGATATGACCCCGGGTGCGCACAATGACCCGGCCTCTATTCTTAAACGCCTGCACCACGGCTCTATCGCCCCCATTGGCCGCAATGACGTGCCCGCCGCGCTAGAGCGGGTGCTGTTTACCGCCATGTCTAAGCGCCCCTCCGATCGTTTTGCTTCGGCGATGGCGTTCGCGCGGGCTTTGCGTCAAATCCAGTCTTCTTTGGGCTTGCCGCTGACCAATATTGATGTGTGGGAGGACCAGCCTGTAATTGCTGCTGATGGCAGCGACGACGACGCCACCCGGCTGCGTCCGGTAGTGTCCATTTCTCCTGAAAACACTGGCCGCACCGCCGACACCAACGCCCGTATCAACACTGCCGGCGCCAATAGCTGGGGCGATTCGCTCGGCTCAGGCAGTCACTCGGGCACTTTCTACCCCAACGCCCACCAGTCTTCCGCTGACGCGCGCACTTTTACCGGTAACACTTCGGGGTTTAACCGCAACACAACCCTGGGCTCTGCGGCCAGTCCCGGCGCCAATACCGGTTCTGGCTATGGCACATACTCGGCCTCCTCGGGCCTAACTGGCCCAGGAACTGTCCCAGGTGGCCCCTTCAACCCCCAAAACGGCGCCCCAGCTGCGGCGGGAGCGGGCGCCGTCGGCCCCCAAAGCGGCGGCGTCGGCCAAAACGGCCCGGCCAATAGCGCAAACCAGCCACCTCAGGGCTCACCAGAGGCGCCTGGCTCCACCCTGGCCGCTAGCGCAGCGCAAGACGGCTCCAGCGTATCCTTAAAAACCCTGCTGATCAGCGCCTTAGTAGTGGTATTAATAGGCGTAATAGCTTTCGCGGCCTACCGAGGCCTACAGCGCGGCGGGCTTAACCCCAAACCGGCGGTAACCACCGCAGGCACTGCTGCGCCCATGGATCCGGATGTGAATGGCTACCTTGAGCCTGTCACCAACCTGAAGCTGAGCTACGCTAACGGGCAGGTGGAGGCCACTTGGGACTATAAAGCCACAAACGCCACGTTCCTCTACAGCGTCACTAACTCTGGGGTTCCACAAAAATCTCAGACCCCGCAAGGCTTGCAGGAAACCAGCGCCCACCGCGCTACGCTAAAGCCAACGCCGCCGCGTACCTGCGTGCAGATAGTCGCGCGCGACAAGGCGGGGCGTGAATCAGACCCAGTCATTGACTGCATCGACACCCCGGCTAGCCAGTAGCTCACTAAGCGCGCCCGGCCCACGCTACCCAATTGCATAAAAGACCTATTAAACGCGTAGACAGGAAGGTAAAACCATGAGCGTAGCGCCCACGCCCGACGACAACGAAACCGGCAAAGATGTCTTGGTAATCGATTTCGCTGGAGAAATTTATCGGGTCGAGCCCACTCAAAGCTTCACGGTGGGTCGTGAAGGCGACCTAGCTTTAAGTGACAACCCCTTCCTGCACCGCAAATTCTTGGTGTTTGAATTCCAAAACGGCCTATGGTGGGTGCACAACCAGGGTTCGCGCCTGGGGGCCACCGTGGCCGACATGGCTGGGGCCTCACGCGCCTGGGTTACCCCCGGGGTGCGCGTGCCTATGGTGTTTGGGCAGATGGCGGTAGTTTTCAGCGCCGGCTCCACCACCTATGAGATCCTGGCGGAAGTGCCCTGCCCCTCCTATGAAAACCGTGAGTCGGCACAAGCTGAGGCCGCTGAGGCAGATAGCGACACCGGCCAGGCCACTATGGGCATGGTGGTGCTCACTGAAAGCCAAAAGCTACTGATTTTGTCTTTGGCTGAGCCATGGTTGCGTAGGGCTGGTACCGGCACGGTTTCTCTGCCGCGTAACGTCGACGCCGCCGCGCGCCTAGGCTGGGGTATCACCCGTTTCAACCGCAAGCTAGACAATGTCTGCGACAAGCTTGACCGGGCTGGCGTTAAGGGAATGCGCGGTGGGGCTGGCTCTCACGCCTCCCACCGGCGCGTGCAGCTGGTGGAATACGCCCTGTCCTCACGCCTGGTAACCCCTGAAGACCTTCCCCTATTAGATGGTGCCCACGAATGAAACTACGTCTTAACCTACTGCGCGGCGACGGCTCGCATAACCTGCAAATCACCACGGACGCCACCGCGACGGTAGGGGACGTAGCTGCCGCACTGGCTAGTGCTGGGCCAAGTGAAGCCGGCCAGGCCATAGATCCGGCCACGGTCTCTATTAACATTATTGACACCGCCGGGCGTGGGTGTGCCCGCG
>ERZ772929.75-NODE-75-length-10379-cov-4.41031_pt1 | contig 10379 bp, 6 predicted proteins | sample MGYA00512114_ERZ772929 | MGnify/ENA primary metagenome ERZ772929 (study PRJEB29015, sample SAMEA2738101) | human oral metagenome | biome: human oral; feature: human-associated habitat; material: saliva | place: China | collected 2263 ... | reverse complement strand
AATCAGCCTCTACCAGACCTGATCAAATTAAGCCCCCACCAGCCCTATGCCCCTACACGTGAGCTTTTTGCAGCCATAACCTTAACCTTCACTGGCGTTACCTGGCTAATTTTCATTCCAGTCCAGATTTATGTCTGGCTGACCTCTGTGCATACCCAAAACTTATTGCTTCCCTGCCTTATGGCACTACTAAATGTGTTGGTAAGTTACGCAGCGATGACCGCTTTAGGCCTTGCTTTAGCCCGATATTTGGGGGCTGTGCCCGCGATCTGTATAGCCCCTTGCCTGCCCTATACGCTGATTGCGCTTACTTCAGCCTATGGTGGGGTGCAGTCTCCCGGCTTGGCCTTCACTTTTTGGGATAGCTTGCCTTGGCTGTACCTGCGCACTAGCACGGCTACTCTTACGCTGCGTTTGCTTTTTTGGGCGGCTGTCACCTGCATGCTGCTGGCCTTTGTTTTCCAAGCAAGAGGGCTGCTACGCAGGTGTGCGTTAGCACTGCTGGTAGTTATCACTGTCCTAACCGGTAGCTACGGTATAAACAGCACAGCTATTAGGGGCGCCGATAATGCGGTTTGTAAATCTAACGCCACACTTACGGTATGTAGCCCCGCCTATGGTGCACAGGGGCTGGACGCTTACTTGGCTTATGGCTCTTCGTTAATTAGTACGCTGCCTGCTAATTTACGCCCCAAAACCCTAGTTGGCGCAGTAACTGACCTTGAAGCTACTTTAGCTAGTGCACCTCAAAAAGCTATCTATGCGCCAAGTAGCTTTGGTGAGTCTACAGATACGGCTTTAGTTGATAGAAATGCTCTAGCTTCAACGCTTGCCCGCAACTATCTGCTGGCTAACTGTACAGATAAGTCGGCAGGTAAAGACCTAAATTTCGGCTTGTCACTGTGGTGGTTAAAGCGTAGTGGCGTAAGCGAAACTAGTTTGCCTGACTATGCCCAGCTACGCCCCTATGCCACTAGCGAGGTGTTAGGGGCTGAAAAGTATCTTAGCTCTGTGCCTTATGCTTCCCTTGAGAACACTTTGAACCGTAAAGCCCAGAAGATTCTTGCCTGTGAAGCCACACTTGACGATATTAAAAAATAGCTGCCATCGTGGTACAGTTATCGGCATTTTAGTTAGCCTTACTGCTTGGCTAACTTCAGTTGTGCTCAGTGAAGTGCAAATTCGGGTCCACCCCGACACCACTGCCTCCATTGCCTCCCAAGAGCAGTTGGGCACGCTAGCGGGCGCCGTCGCGATTAGTGCCAGCACCATGATGCTTTCCCCAAGCGTGCCCTGGGCTGAATTTACTAGCAAAAGTGGTGTACTGCGTTTACAACTGCTACGCACCAGCGTGTTTTCAGCGTTAAATCTTGCCTTAATAGGTTTAACAAATCTGCTCTTGCCAGCCAATATAGATACTTGGTTTCGCACTTGGCTGCTGCTAATTCTTTGCGCTTTAACTGCATTAAGCGCTAGTTGGACTAACCGCTATGTAGCTGCCTTAGCTCCTATTGCGGTAGTGATGATAATGTCCCTGGCTGGGCTTGTACCTTGGCAGTTTAATTTTGTTTTTAATCTAGACACTGCCCCCTTCCAAGCTCCCCTAGCAATAGTGCTTACAGTGTTGGCAGTGATTGATAGCCGCCTGCACCTTAGTCGGCAATATTTTTAAGCGTCAGGTTAAAGAAAGTAGTGCCCAGTTTAAAGCGCTTTAGAGACAAGTTTGGGGCCGGAAAATTCCGACCCCAAACTTAAGCTCCTTGAGTTTGGCTCAAGGTACAGTCGGTTCAGTCCTGAGTTTCTTCGCTCAGGGTGCGGGTGCGACGACGACGGGGACGACGCTCACGTACCGGGGCGTCACCCTCCTCGCGGGCGCCACGCTCAGCGCGGTGAGCCTCGCGAGCCTCGTTGTTAGCGGCCTCAGCAGCCAGCTGCTCTTCGTTCAGCACGGCGTGCAGGCTGAGCTTGCCACGCGGGTCGATCTCGGCCAGTTCAACCTGGACCTTGTCACCGACCTTGAGAACATCCTCAACGTTCTCCACGCGCTTGCCACCAACTAGGCGACGGATCTGGCTGATGTGCAGCAGGCCATCCTTGCCCGGAGTCAGGGAGATGAAAGCACCGAAGGTAGTGGTCTTAACAACCGTACCCACGAAACGCTCGCCCACCTCAGGCATCTGGGGGTTGGCGATAGCGTTCACGGCTTCACGGGCGGCCTCAGCGGAGGGGCCGTCAGAGGCGCCAATGTAGACAGTGCCGTCCTCCTCGATGGTTAGCTCAGCACCAGTGTCTTCCTGGATCTGGTTAATCATCTTGCCCTTAGGGCCAATAACCTCACCGATCTTGTCAACCGGGATGTTAACGGTCAGCACGCGCGGGGCGTAGGGAGAGAGCTCGTCCGGGGTGGAGATAGCTTCGTTGAGCACGCCCAGGATGTGCAGGCGGGCATCGCGAGCCTGACCCAGGGCGCCGGCCAGAACCTCAGAGGGTAGGCCGTCAAGCTTGGTGTCCAGCTGCAGTGCGGTGATGAAGTCAGCGGTACCGGCAACCTTGAAGTCCATGTCACCAAAGGCATCTTCAGAACCGAGAATGTCGGTCAGAGTGGCCCACTTGGTTTCGCCGTCGATTTCCTCGTGCATTAGACCCATGGCAATACCGGCAACAGGGGCGCGCAGCGGCACACCTGCCTGCAGCAGGCTCAGGGTGGAGGCACACACGCTACCCATGGAGGTGGAGCCGTTGGAGCCTAGAGCCTCAGAGACCTGACGGATAGCGTAGGGGAACTCTTCACGGCTGGGCAGCACCGGCACCAGGGCGCGCTCGGCCAGGTTACCGTGACCGATTTCGCGGCGCTTGGGGGCACCCACACGCCCGGTCTCACCGGTGGAGAAGGGCGGGAAGTTGTAGTGGTGCATGTAGCGCTTGGCGGTGACGGGCGAAAGGTTGTCCAGCTGCTGTTCCATGCGCAGCATGTTCAAAGTGGTCACGCCCAGGATCTGGGTTTCGCCACGCTCGAACAGGGCCGAGCCGTGTACGCGCGGAAGTACCTCAACCTCAGCAGCCAGGGTACGGATGTCCTTGGTGCCACGGCCATCCATACGGATACCCTCGGTCAGGGTGCGGTGACGCACTAGCTTCTTGGTGACGGACTTGAAGGCGGCCTTGAGGGCCTTCTCGTCGTCTTCCTCGGGGAAACGCTCAGCTAGCTGGGCCAGGACCTGGTCGCGGATAGCGTCCACGGCCTCGTCGCGGGCCTGCTTGCCTTCGGTGCTTAGAGCCTGGGCTAGGCCGGCCTCCTTAGCAGCGGTCTCGACGGCGTCGTACTGCTCGTCGGTGTAGTCCAGGTAGAGCGGGAACTCGGCGGTGGGCTTGGAGGCGTGGGCAGCAACTTCCATCTGGGCTTCACACAAAACCTTGATGAAGGGCTTGGCGGCCTCTAGACCCTCGGCTACTACAGCCTCGGTGGGGGCCACAGCACCGGCCTTGATCAGGTTCCAGGCGTGCTCGGTGGCGCCAGCCTCAACCATCATGATGGCCACGTCGCCGTCTTCAAGCACACGACCGGCCACAACCATCTGGAAGGTGGCGCGCTCAATCTCGCTGTAACGGGGGAAAGCTACCCACTGGCCGTCAATCAGGGCGATGCGGGTACCAGCCACCGGGCCCGCGAAGGGCAGCCCAGCAATCTGGGTGGACATGGAGGCGGCGTTAATAGCTAGAACGTCGTAGGCGTCGTCGGGAGCGATAGACAGTACAGTCTCAACTACCTGAACCTCGTTACGCAGGCCCTTAACAAAGGAGGGGCGCAGCGGGCGGTCAATCAGACGGCAAGCCAGGATAGCTTCGGTGCCGGCGCGGCCTTCACGACGGAAGAAAGAACCGGGAATACGGCCGGCGGCGTACTGACGCTCTTCCACATCTACAGTGAGGGGGAAGAAGTCGAACTGGTCTTTGGGGTGCTTGCCAACAGTGGTGGCAGACAGGATGGCGGTCTGACCATCCAGGTAAGCCATAGCGGAGCCAGCGGCCTGCTTGGCTAGTCGTCCGGTTTCAAAACGGACTACGCGCTTACCAAAAGCGCCATTGTCGATTACGGCTTCAGCCGCAGTGACCTCAGGGTCATCAATGAACATCTAGATTCACTTTCGTTTTCTCTTATATATCCCTTCTAGCTTAGCGGCATTTAGGCCATTTGTGGGTTTGGCCGCGCGTGAACTAGGCAATGTAAGCAAAAACGGCAATCTCGTTTAGAGATTGCCGTTTGTATGCTTATGCGCCAGTGATCAGCGGCGGATACCCAGACGAGCGATAAGGCTACGGTAGCGCTCAATGTCCTCTTCGTAGAGGTAGTCCAGCAGGCGACGACGCTTACCAATTAGCAGGTAAAGACCACGACGGGAGTGGTGGTCGTGCTTGTGGGACTTGAAGTGCTCGGTCAGGTTAGAGATACGCTCGGTGAGGACAGCGACCTGAACCTCGGGGGAACCGGTGTCGCCCTCGTGGGTAGCGTACTCGGCGATTAGCTGCTGCTTGCGCTCAGCGGAGATCGACATATATTTACTCCTCATGGTCGTTACACGGAGCCTGGGGCAGGTTCTCCCAAGCATGACGCGCCGTGGCCGGCTTTGACGGCCCTGCAAGCTTAGCAGCCTCAAGAGCTAGCAACCACCCTTAAAGCGTGCTTTTGCCACAAATCACCCCTAGTTGATAATCAGTATCATTATAGTTAAGCTTTTAGTGGCATTTCTCTGTACATTTGGAAAGACCCGCTATGAAAATACGTTCGCGTATCGCAGCTATGGCCTTAACTGCCGCTTTAGCCCTCTCCCCACTTGCTGCACCTTCCCTGGCCAGTCCTGACGACGGCAAGATCGTAACCACCGCCCACCACATTGACGCCCCTAAGGTGTATTGGCGCGATAACAACTTTGCCCTGCTAAATGAAGCCAATGGGCAAACCTATGCGCTAGAAGACACGGTTAACTGGGTGGGCACCGGCTATAAACGCAGCGGTGAGCAGCTGTATTTCTTCAACTTTGAGGGCTCACCCAACCCCGGCATTGACTTTATTCGTTCTGTTAGCGACCTGTGGTATCGCGCCCCAGCTATTCCCGGGGTTAATAAGGAACCCCTGTGGGCTGGTTTCGGGGCTGATAGCGAGATCCCCACCGAGCAGTTCAGGAACGCTTCCTTCAGCCTAGACCTGGTGGGTTTTGATGGTCCGGGCCGCATGGAGGCGCTGGTTTATTACGCTGACGACGACGGCGTGCGGCGCTACCTGTCCTCCCACGATGAGGGGCGGCGCTCGATCTTCCTAACCCCGGGCAACCACACCCACAATGACACGATTTTCTCTAAGCCTGGCCGCTATGTGCTGACCTACCGGGCTACTGCGCGCGCTAAAGATGGCTCACTGATTGCCTCTAAAACTGTGCCTTTTGTGTGGCAAGTTGGTGGCACGCGCCCCTCTGACACCGCCTCTACCCCGCTGAGCCAGCAGTTTGCCGCTGCTCCCTCTGGCGCCCCGGCCACGCCCTACACCTTCACGCTCTCAGCCCATGAGGGACGCCAAAAAGATGGCGACGACAAACTCACGGACCTGACTTTTGATGCGGGAGATGCTAAAGCTGGCGGAAACGTAACCTTCTTCATTGACGGCTACTACCTGGCTCAGGTGCCGGTGGTTAACGGTAAAGCCACTTGGAAAGAAATGATTGGTTCTACCACCAGTGCTTTCCAGGCTGTCTATATTCCCGACGCCGCTAGTGGCCTGCCGCGTTGGGTTTCGGCTTCGGTGGAATACACCACCGGCGAGGAATCCCCTGCCTCCACCGATTCCACCCAGGCGGTTTCGCGTCTGCCCGAGCCGGCCTCCAGCGACCCGGCCCCGGCTTTTGACACCCAGCCTTACACCCCTAAGGCGCTTAGCTACACCGTGGATGTTAAATCCATTAGCGACAGCCGTCTAAACACCACCATCACGCTGTCAGACAGCAAGGTTAAGGCCTATATCAATGGCGGCTACTATGACTCGCCTACCGAGCAGTACCCCACCTGCATTTTTGAGGGGGTAACGGATGTAAATGGGCAGTTGAGTATTAATGACTCCCACTCTGACTGCTCAGGTAAATATCTGCGTATCAACGTTATCCCCCACGCCCTAATTGGCTCTGCTGGTGGTAGCGCTGATTCTCCCGGCCCGGTTGATACTCGCGCAGGTCTGAGCTACTCGGGTGCTTTGGCGGTTGATGGCGCCAACGGCACTTCTGAGCCCACCCCACAGCCGACCGCTCAGCCTGCCCCTGAGCCGGCCCCACAGCCCACCGCCACTGCGACGCCGGCCCCCTCCCCTACAGCTAGCGCGGCCCCTACGGCTACCCCGGCACCTGGCCCGACGGCGTCGGCCCAACCTACCGCTAATCCCACTCCCACGCCGGCACCGACCAGTCAACCGACCACCACGCCGGCACCCGGTAAGCCCACACCTACGCCCCCTGGTACCAGCCCGGCACCCACCCCCACTAAGCCCAGCGGGCCGGTGAGTGAAAAGGTGATTTTGCAGCGCGGTCACGTCGATATTGCCGGCTCACTAAACGCCGATGGCACCGCATTAAGCGCCAGTTTGCATGACGACACCCTCACCAACGCTAAAACCTCAGTTGACCGCGATATCAACTCGGTAGCTTTAGCTTTGGACGACTCAGCTCGCCACACCCGCCCCTCTAGCGGCCGCCTGGCTGGTAGCCAGTATGACTTCCTGGGTAAATCCGGCAGCCAGTTCTACTACACTGACGCGATTAATGACGGCGTACACATTTGGCCTGGCTGGTCCACCAATGGCATCAGTGACTCGCTAGCTCAAGGCAGCGTCAAATTCATTGTTAAACCCCACTCGCTGCCCGAGGGTGCTAGTGCGCACGTGTTTAACAGTGACGCTTTAACCGGCAAGGTGGAACATATTTTTAACACCTCCACCTCGCTTAGCGAGCTGTCTATTCCTGAGCACACCCACGCTCACGCCAACTGGGCTTTCACCAAGCCCGGCGTGTATCTGTTCGAGGTTAGCTTCACGGCCACAGTAAAGGGCCAGGCTCTGGCCTCACCCACTAAATGCCTGACTTTCTTAGTGGGTAACCAGGCTATTGCCGATTACCGCGCCGGCAAGGTTAGCGACTGCAAGCTAGATGGCAACTCCCCAGGGCCCGGAGCCAGCCCCACTAACCCAACGCCCACTAGTCCAAGCCCCACCACCCCTATCAATAATGTGGTTGGCTCTAACCCCACTAGCCCGGCTGGCGCCAGTGCTTCTAAGCCGACGGCGTCTGGCTCCCAGGGCGCTAAGAGTTCTGGCTCTCTAAGCGGCGCCTTAGGCAGCTCTAGCAGCGGCGCAAAACTGGGCGGCTCTGGTTCGACCGGAGCTTTAGGCAGCGCGGGCGGCGCGGGTGGCGCCAGTGCAAGTGGAGCTGGTGGCAAAGCTGGCGGCTCGCTAGCCAAAACCGGCTTCGAACCAATACTGGCAATGCTAGGAGCTGGCCTGTGCCTGGCCTCGCTAGGTTTTAGGCGACAGCGCCACACCAACTAATGAGCTCTGCGCCAACTAACGCTCGTGCCCCCTGGTTTTTTAAACCAAGGGGCACGGTGTTTAGACAGCATCTAAGCTTTTAACAGGCAGTAACTTGCGCTGGATCGATCGGCTCTGGCACCGGCACGTTCAGCACCGCCGCACTGTCAGCAATATCTTTGTGCATCTGCTTTAACAGCTCATCCAAGCCGGCAAAACTGATCATTGGGCGCAGATAGCTGACCAGATCAACCGCCACTTCTTGGCCATACAGGTTCAAGTCGGCGCGGCCAAGCACGTGGGCTTCAACCGTGCGTTTGGGTACATCCTTAAAAGTTGGGTTAGTGCCGATCGAGATAGCCGCAGGCATTTTACGTAGCCCACTGGCGCCGTCGCAGGCCCAAAGCCAACCGGCATAGACACCGTCAGGGGGCACTACCCCGGCAGTTTCCGCATCCAAATTAGCGGTAGGGAAACCTAACTGGCGTCCACGCTGCAAACCATGCACCACCGTGCCACGCAAGCGATGCGGTCGGCCCAAAATCCGCGCCGCCTCAGCCACGTCCCCCTTTTCCAGGGCTTGACGCACCCAGGTTGACGACCAGCGTTTACCGCTGTGTCCGCACACGTTATCTACGATTTCAACCTCAAAACCAAGCTTTTGGCCCAGCTGCTCCAGGGTATGCCTGTCGCCCGCATTGCCGGCCCCAAAGCGCACATCAGAGCCCACCACCACCAGGCGGGCCTTAAGCAGATCCACCAGCCAGGTGCGCACAAAATCCTCGGCGCTTTGGGCAGCAAAGTCCAAGGTGTAGTTAACCACCAAGGTGGCATCCACCCCCTGCTGCCCCAGCGCCTCAAGGCGGTCAGCCAAAGACGTGATCAAGTGCAGGTGGGTGTCAGGATCATGCACCAGGCGCGGATGAGGATCAAAAGTCAGCACCACGCAAGGCACGCCCATTTGCTTAGCGCGCCGCACAGCATGAGCCAAAATCGCCTGATGACCACGATGGACGCCGTCGAAAATACCGATAGTGAGCACGCAGCCAGCAGCTAAATCAAGCTGCGCCACCTGCTTGGGCGAATGTAAAACTTTCACGCGTGTGCGCCACCATTGCAGCCGCATCCACCAGCGCAACCACAACCGCCAGAGCGGGGCTTAGCATCCACCGCACGCAACCCCAAAATATTGCCAGGTTTACGTCCCGGAACCGGACTGGCCTGCGCCATGGGGCCCTGAGGTACCTGAGCTTTAGGCTCCTGCGGCTGCGAAACCTGCTGAGTCAAACTTTTCTCCTATTTCACGCGCCCGCAAAAACTAGCACCGGTCGCAAATGTTTACCTTGATGTTTCAACAATGCCACGGCCTCACCCTGCATGTCTAACGCGGCTAGCACCTTTTGCTTAGCGTTAACAGGGGCCTTGGCCACTTGCACATTTTCTTCCAACTGACGCGGCAAAAACTTACCTTGACGTACGTCCTTAACCTGACCGGGATCTAAAACCAGCCAGTTGAAAGCCTGCCTGAGCACCAGCGGCAGGGGCGTTAGGGCCAAACCCTTAGGGTCAGCGCTGTCAGCATCCTCAGCTACCTGCGCCGACCAGCCGCTAAGAGTGCGTGCGTCGCTGACTTTAAACGGACCCACCAGGGTGCGTCGCAGCGTAGTCAAATGCGCAACTGTTTGCAGCGACAGACCAAAATCGCGAGCCAAAGCCCGAATATAGGTACCTGACGAGCAGCTAACTTGCACCTTCACATCCACCACTGGCACTTGGCCCCAGCCCGGGTAACTGGCGCTAGTGGAGTTAACTTGGCCCAGATCAAAGCTATGAATGGTGACTTGCCTAGCTTCCAGCTCCACCTCCTGACCGCTGCGGGCCAGGTCATAGGCGCGTACGCCGTTAACCTTAATGGCACTAAAACTGCTGGGCACCTGGCTAATCGGGCCGGTTAGCTGGGCGGCAGCAGCCTGCAGGCGCCCCAAATCAACCTGCCCGGGAGCTACCACCTGGGTTACCTGGCCGTGAGCATCCTCCGTGTCTGTGCCCACCCCCAGGCGGATGGTGGCCTCATAGGTTTTATCGGCCCCAACCAGGTAGTTCAGCAGCCGGGTAGCTTTACCAACGCCCACCGTAAGCAATCCGGTAGCCATGGGGTCTAGTGTGCCCGCATGGCCCACCTTGCGCGTGGCTGCCAGGCGCCGCACCCGGGAAACCACATCGTGGCTGGTGATGCCCAGGTCTTTATCAACCAGTAGCAGCCCGTCGGGGGCGGTTACGGCCCCCCGGGCTACATCCACTGGCCGTACGCGCTCAGTTGCGCCCGGGCCCTGGCTGGGCTCGCCTTGGCTGGGCCTGTCTTGACCGAGCGCAGTTTGCTTTTCGCTCACTTATCAGAGCTGGTCGTGACTAGAGCGGCCCTGGGCGTCAGCCTGAGCAGCCTCAGCCATGGCCTGTGCCTGCAGGGCAGCAATCTGGCGGTTGTCGACGCCGCCATCCTGCTCGTGCACGGCCTCCTCAGGGCTAGCGGCACTTTCGGCGCTGGCAGCGCTCTCGCCACTGTCGCTACTGGCTGCACTGTCGCTGCTGGCGTCCTCGTCCTCATCCTTAGTGCGGTAGGGGTTAGCGTCCCCAGCGTAACTGGCCCCCTCAGCGGCGCGGGCAATGGCGGCGTCGCGCGCCTGAGCCTGAGCCAAAGCATCCTCAATGCTGCGGGCTGTGGTGGGCAGCGAGTCTAGCTGGAAGCTAATGGTGGGGGTAAGGCGAATACCCAGGGCTTTGCCTACCTCAGAGCGGATCAGGCCGGTGGCGGACTTTA
>ERZ772929.73-NODE-73-length-10481-cov-4.19192_pt1 | contig 10481 bp, 7 predicted proteins | sample MGYA00512114_ERZ772929 | MGnify/ENA primary metagenome ERZ772929 (study PRJEB29015, sample SAMEA2738101) | human oral metagenome | biome: human oral; feature: human-associated habitat; material: saliva | place: China | collected 2263 ... | reverse complement strand
GGCCCATGGCGATTAGGGCGTGTTCGGCGTGTGCGGCTAGTAGGTGGCCGGCTTCGTCTACGCCTTTTTCGAGTGCTTGGGGGCCTTGGGTTTGGGCGATGGCGACTGCGTGGGCTACTCGCATGGCGCCGTCGAGGACTACTTCGGTTACTTGTGATAGGGCTGCTGCGCCGCGTAGGGGGTCTACCCCGTCTAGGGTGTCGGCCATGGCGCTGCGTAGTTGTTCGCGGCTGCGGATTGCTAGTAGGGCGCTGATGGCTTCGGTGGCTACTTGTTCGTAGTTTTCGCTGCGCATGCCTAGTAGGCGTCGGCGTAGTAGTGAGGCTACTTCTCCGGCTAGTACTTCGCGTGGGCGTATTTGTAGGTCGGCGTCGTCGTCGAGCCAGGAGACTGCTTGGGGGGTTTCGCTAAGGCGGTCGCTGGTCCAGCGTGAGCCGGAGCAGATGTAGCTGAGGCGTTTGGCTACTAGGCGTGAGTCTCGTAGCATGCCCATGAACCAGTGGGAGGTGCCGATGGCGTCGGAGAGGCGGCGGAAGGATAGTAGGCCTTGGTCGGGGTCGGCGCCCATGCCCATCCAGCCGATCATCACTGGTAGTAGTTGGCGTAGGATGGCGGCGCGCCGTGAGAGTCCTTCGGTGAGGGCTTCGATTTGGCGCATGGCCCCGTCTGGGTCGCGGTAGCCGAAGGCGGCTAGGCGTTCGCGGGCGGCTTGGGGGCTTAGGCGCATTTCTGCCTCTGATAGTGAGGCGGTGGCTGATAGTAGGGGCCGGTAGAAGATTTCTTCGTGTAGGGTGCGTACTTGGCGGCGGGTGCGGTTGAAGGCTTTTTCTAGTTCGGTGGCGTTGGTGAGGTTTTTGCCTTCTAGGTCGGTGCTAATTGAGCGGGCGATGCGTCTTAGGTTGGCTTCTTTTTTGGGTAGGTCATGGGTGCGTCGTAGGCGTGAAAGTTGGGCGCGGTGTTCGATTAGGCGTTCGAAGCGGTAGCAGCGTGACATGGCCACCCCGGCGCTGCGGCCGATGTAGCCGCCGTCGATTAGTTCGTTTAGGGCTTCTAGGGTGGCGGCTGAGCGTAGGTGGGTGTCGCTGCGTCCGTGTACTAGTTGTAGTAGTTGGACGGTGAATTCTACGTCGCGTAGGCCTCCGGGCCCTAGTTTGATGCGGCGGTCGTCGCGGGTTTTGGCTGATTCTTTTTCTACTCTGCGGCGCATGGCTTGAGCGTCGCTGACGAAGTTTTCGCGGGCGGAGGCTTGCCACACTAGCGGGGCGGTTAGGTCTATGAATTGTTGGCCTAGGTTCATGTCTCCGGCCATGGGGCGGGCTTTGAGTAGGGCCTGAAATTCCCAGGATTGGGCCCATTTGGTGTAGTAGGAGCGGTAGGAGTCGATGGAGCGTACTAGTACGCCGTCTTTGCCTTCTGGGCGTAGTGCGGCGTCTAGGGGCCATAGTGGGGCTAGGGTGCCTACTCCGCTGATTATGTCGGTAAGGGCGCTGGCCACGGCGCTGCCGGCGGCGGTGGCTTGGGTTTCGTCTAGCGTTCCGCCTACTACGTACATGACGTCGACGTCGGAGATGTAGTTTAGTTCGCGGGCGCCGGTTTTACCCATGGCTATGACGCAGAAGGCTAGCTGGTCGCTTGCACCGGCTTTACGGTAGGCGATTGGTAGGGCGGCGGCGACGGCGGCGTCTGCTAGTTGGGATAGTTGCAGCCCCACCTGGGGCATGTATTGCAGTGGCTGGGGGTGGGTTAGGTCGGCTGCCGCTATGGTGCATAGGGCCTGGTAGTAGCTCAGGCGTAGGGCATGTACGGCGTCGGGGATGTTACCGGCTTCTAGGGCGCGTTTAACCCGGCTGTTCATGGTGGCGGCGACTTTTTCGGCGTCGAATTCTTGGTCGAGGTAGGTCACCGAGTCTGGGTGGGCGATTAGGAAATCGCCTAGGGCACTGGAGGCGCCTAGTAGTGCCAGTAGTCGACGACGGTGCGAGCTGTGTTTTAGGTTTTGGGCTAGCTGCTCTGGCTTTGGGCTGGCTTCACATAGGCGCACTAGGGCCAGGGTGGCTTGGTCAGGGTCGGGGCTGTCAGCTAGATCAGCGAGCAGCAAGCCAACTGGTGTAGCTTCTAGCAGTGGGGTTAAGACCGGGTCTGCTAGTAGGCGCTGGGCCCGGGTGGTGTTGATGAAACCTGCCCGGGCTAGGTCTGCCCGGCTAGGGCCCTGGCCAGCTGCGTTTTGCTCGCGGCTAGAGAGCATCTAAGGCTCCCCTGTTAGAACTGGGGGATGAACTGGTTTAGTTCAAAGTTAGTGATTTCACGGTCATAGGCACGCCATTCACTTTCTTTGTCGCGCATAAAGAACGCGAACGCATCCTCCCCCAGGGTGTCTGCCACTACATCAGAGTTGGCCATTTGGGCTACTGCGCTCTTAAGTGAGGTGGGTAGGGCCTGGATACCTAGGGCGCGGCGTTCAACTTCGCTTAGCGCCCACACGTCGTTATTGGCTTCAGCGGGCAGCTCGTAGCCTTCTTCGATACCTTTCATGCCGGCAGCAAGGATCACCGCGAAAGCCAGGTAGGGGTTGGCGGCTGAGTCAAGGGCGCGGTATTCGATTCGCGCTGACTGGGCTTTGCCGGGCTTGTGGGTGGGTACACGCACTAGTGAGGAGCGGTTGGTTTGGCCCCAGGAAATATATGAGGGGGCCTCATCTTCTCCCCATAGGCGCTTGTAGGAGTTGACGTGTTGGTTGGTGACGGCGGTGATTTCACTGGCGTGACGCAGCAGCCCAGCCACGAAGGAGCGGCCTACGGCAGAAAGCTGGTATTCACCTGCCGGATCAAAGAAAGCGTTGCGTTCACCTTCAAATAGTGAAAAGTGGGTGTGCATACCTGAGCCGGGCTGGTCTTTAAAAGGTTTAGGCATGAAGGTGGCGATATAGCCTTCCTCTAAAGCGATTTCTTCTACCACCGCACGGAAAGTCATGATGTTATCGGCCATTGATAGGGCGTCAGCAAAACGCAGATCAATCTCATTTTGGCCCGGGCCCCCCTCGTGGTGGGAGAACTCCACTGAGATACCCATCTGCTCTAGTACTTCAATGGCGCGGCGGCGAAAATCGTGGGCAGTGCCGCCAGCCACGTGGTCAAAGAAACCAGCCCTGTCACTGGGCACAACCTGCCCATCAGCGTTACGTTTAACCAGGTAGAACTCAATTTCGGGGTGTACATAGCAGGTGAAACCGGCGTTAGCTACCCGCTCTAATTGACGCTCTAGCACGGCACGCGGGTCAGTGCGGGCCACCTGGCCGTCAGGGGTGAGCACGTCACAGAACATGCGCGCCACACCCTCGTCGCGCCCCAGGGAGGTAGGCAGCACCAGGAAAGTTGAGGGGTCTGGGGCCAGCGGGATGTCTGACTCGTAGACGCGGGTTAAGCCTTCTACTGCCGAGCCATCAAAACCGATACCTTCTTCAAAAGCCCCCTCTACCTCAGCCGGGGCGATAGCCACAGACTTGAGCTGGCCTCGCACATCCGTGAACCACAGGCGCACAAAACGGATATCGCGTTCTTCAATTGCTCGCAGGACGTACTCTTGCTGCTTGTCCATGGGATATCTTTCAGCTGGATGGTGATGGTGGGCCGCTGGGCGGCTATGCATGGTTGCTATGACTATTGTGCCCGGCGGCAGGTAACGGCGCTGTAATATGGCCAACCTCAAACAACCTTAGCCTGCCTTTAGCTTTGCAAGCCTAAGACTTAGCTCCTAGCCAGCGTAGAATCCGGTATATGTCCACCTATTCGGAGAAATCAACTAAGGTCCAGCGTTTACGCGTCCACCATCTAGCCCAAGCTAAACAGCGCGGCGAGAAACTAGTTATGCTCACCGCCTACGACGCCGTAACCGCCCGTATTCTTGACGCCGCCGGCACCGACATGCTGCTGGTAGGCGATTCAATTGGAAACACCATGCTGGGGCGTGAAAACACCCTGGAGGTAACCCTGGACGAAATGGCGGTAGCTACCCGCGCCGTCGCCAGTGCCACCACCCACGCCATGGTGGTAGCTGATTTCCCCTTCGGTACCTACGAGTCTGGCCCCACCCAGGCGCTAGCCACCGGCGTGCGTCTACTTAAAGCCGGCGCCCAAGCAGTCAAGTTAGAAGGCGGCGCCACCCGCGCTAACTCAGTAAAGGCCCTAACTGAAGCGGGCATCCCGGTGGTAGGCCACCTAGGTTTCACCCCCCAATCAGTTAACCTACTGGGCGGCTACCGCGTACAAGGACGCGGTGAAGCTGGCGCGCAACTACTAGCCGACGCCCAGGCCCTACAAGAAGCCGGCGCCGTCGCCCTAGTGCTCGAAATGGTGCCCGAACCCCTAGCCGCCGAAGTAACCCAGACACTGTCTATCCCCACCATCGGTATTGGCGCCGGGGCCCAGGTAGATGGCCAAGTACTGGTGTGGACCGACATGGCTGGAATGACCCAATGGACCCCGCGTTTTGCCGCCCGCTTTGGTGAAGTCGGCGCCCAGCTAGAAAAAGCCGCCGCCAGCTACGGTCAGGCCGTACGCAGTGGGGCTTTCCCCGACGCCGACCACTGGTTCGCCAAGTAACCACTTAAATAAGGATTAACTTATGTCGCTTGCAGATCGCGCCCCGCGCGGAACCCTAAAGCCGGGCACACTCAGCCCTAAACTCTCAGTTCCGGCCCACATTGACCGCCCCGAGTACATGTTCCACTCGGGCCCCGAGGTAGTTACCGCCTCAGACATTAAAACCCCCGAAACGGTAGAGAAAATTCGCCACGCCGGGCGTATCGCCGCCCAAGCCATGGAGGCCGCCGCTGCCGCCATTGCCCCCGGGGTAACCACTGATGCGCTAGACAAGATCGCCCACGAATACCTGTGCGACCACGGCGCCTACCCCTCCTGCCTGGGCTACATGGGTTTCCCCAAGTCCATTTGCACCTCAATTAACGAGGTAATTTGCCACGGCATCCCCGACTCCACCGTCCTAAACGAAGGCGACATCATTAACCTGGATGTAACCGCCTACATTGACGGTGTCCACGGAGACACCAACGCCACCTACGGCGTGGGCCAGATCGATGAGGAAAGCGCTCTGCTAATTGAACGCACCCACAACTCCATGATGCGCGCCATTAAAGCAGTGCGTCCAGGGCGTGAAGTTAACGTGCTTGGCCGTGTAATCGAGTCCTACGCTAAGCGTTTCGATTACGGGGTGGTACGTGACTACACCGGTCACGGCGTGGGCGAAGCCTTCCACTCAGGCCTGATCATCCCCCACTACGACTCCGCTCCCCTATATGACACCGTGATGGAAGTGGGCATGGTCTTCACCATTGAACCCATGCTCACCTTGGGCACTATCGAGTGGGAGCAGTGGGATGACGGCTGGACTGTGGTAACCAAGGACCGCTCACGCACCGCCCAATTCGAGCACACCCTAGTGGTAACTGAAGACGGGGCCGACATCCTGACCCTGCCCTAGTTTTCTTTTCCCTACACATTAGCCCCATCAGTTTTAAATAGGCTGATGGGGTTAATTTTTATAAGCAATTGTGAGCTAAACTAAGTCAGAGTATGCTGTGTGTCACTGACACGTTTTTCTATCTTCAGGAGTAGCTTCGTGAGCACCAAAATTGCGTTAGGTATTGACGTTGGCGGTTCGGGTATCAAGGGTGCCCCGGTAGACCTAGAGACGGGTCAGCTACTGGCCGAGCGCGTGCGCATTGACACCCCCTCCCCTTCCACTCCGCAGGCAGTGGCGCAGGTGTGCGCCGAGGTTGCCGCCACTTTTAACCTAGACCCTGAGGTGCCCGTGGGCGTGGCCATCCCGGCCCCGGTAAACAACGGTCACATTCCTTTCATGGCTAACCTGGACCAGTCCTGGACCGGGGTAGACGCCAACGAAATCATGCGTGACATTATGGGCCGCCACGTCACCGTCATTAACGACGCCGACGCCGCCGGTTACGCCGAAGCCCGTTACGGCGCCGCCCGTGGGGTTAAAGGCCTAGTTATTGCCACCACCCTAGGTACCGGCATTGGCTCAGCCCTGATCTACAACGGAGTACTGATTCCTTGCAGCGAGCTAGGTCACCTAGAAATTGATGGCTACGACGCCGAAAAGCGCGCCGCCGCCTCGATCCGTACCCTTGAGAAGCTGGACTGGCCCGAATGGTCTGAGCGCCTACAGCGCTACTACGAGACTGTAGAGATGCTCTTTAGCCCCAGCATTTTCGTGGTGGGCGGCGGCGTTTCGCGCAAGCACGACAAGTTCTTGCCGCTACTGAAGCTACGCACCCCCATTGTGCCCGCCGTGCTATTTAACGGCGCAGGTATTGCTGGCGCGGCAGCTCTAGCCGCAGCAGACGAGTAAAAACAAACTTGGTTTCGCGGCTAGAGACTAGCCGCGAAACCAAGTTCAACCTGGGTTATTTTTGGCGCCGGCGCCAAAAATAGTTTTCATAGCGCCGCCATCAGTTTTGTTATCCCTGACGTCAGTCATCCATGCGCACAATGATGGCTTCGGTTTCTTCCGAAACGATCACCGCGTCGCGCGCGGCAGCGCGAATAGCAGCCAGTTCTTGGGGGCTGATTTCAATGGTGGGTTCGCTGCGGGCCCCGTAGAGTCCAACTACACCCAGCCCGCCGGTAGCTTTACGGGCCCGCTCATAGATTTGCACTAAGCTTTGTGACAGTGACGCGGCTAGCTGCTCGCGACGCTGAGTAACCTGGCTGGTTTCGGCGTCAATACGTGCAAATTCACTGTCACGCTTAGCGGTTAGTTCACGGCCACAGGCACGAATCTCGCCTTCACGCACCTGTAGTTCACTGTATTTGCCGCTTAGGTCCTCATAGGTTTCCAGGGCCTCAAGCTGCTTAGTTTCTAGTACGCTCAGGCGCTTACCGAGCTGGTCTAGCTCACCTTGCAGGGCCCCTAAATCGCGGGCACTGACGGTGCCTGAATGCAGACGCTGACGCAGCACCTTGGCGCGGTTGTTGGCCTGCTCCACGTCGTCGTCGGCACGCTTTAAATCCTGCTTAGCTTCAGTGGCCTGGGCCTGCGCTAAAACCTGTAGACGCTTGTTTTCTTTAAGCTCTTTAACCGTGTTTTCAATTTCGCTTAACACCGGCAGGTTACGGCGCCTAGCCGCTAGACGTGAAAGCTGGTTGTCTAAATCTTGTAGCTCCAGCAGCTGACGCTGCTGGCTCAAAGGGGCGCTAGTCATTGCTTGCTCCTTAAATTAATTCTTGGTGGAAATACGTGCGTTCCAGGGGTCGGTTACTAACCGTGAAACCTCAACCTGTAAATCATGGCCATTTTGGCTAGACCACTGCTTTAGTGCCTTGGCTAAAGGCGGCAGGCCCACCCATTCGCTAGCCCAGTGGGTGGCGTTTAGCAGGTAGGGTTTGCCGCCCTCCAGATGCTCACTGGCCGGGTGATGGCGCAGATCGGCGGTAAGGAAAACATCCACACCCGCCTCACGCGCCGCCTGCAGCAGGGAGTCTCCCGCCCCACCACTAACCGCTACTTTAACTACTTGCGCTTGCAGGTCTCCCCCAACTAGCAGGCCCGGTGCGCTATCGGGTAAAGCAGCGGCAACCTTGTAGGCAAAATCTTGCAGGCTCATCGGCTGCTCTAGGCGCCCCACGCGACCAATACCCAGCTTGGGGCGGGCGGCGTCGGCTTCTAGGGGCCTAGCGTCCACCAAACCCACCACGTCAGCTAGAGCCTGAGCCACCCCGTAAGCGGCGGCGTCGAGATTAGTGTGGCAGTTATAAAGCCCAACCCCGGCGCGAATGAGGCGATGAACCACGCGGCCTTTAAAGTTACTGGCGGCCACCGTGTTAGTGCCACGCAAAAACAGTGGGTGGTGGGTGATCACTAACTGGGCACCTTTTTCAATCGCCTCATCAACCACTACTTCCACCGGATCAACCGCAAGTAAAATGCGTTTAACCTCTTCATCAGGGTCACCGCAAATGAGCCCGTTTGAATCCCAGCTTTGCGCCAAATCCAGTGGAGCTAGCTCCTGCAAAAAGTCGGTCACCTGTGCTAGACGTACCATGGCACAAGCCTAACTGGATCAGGCCCCTGCGCGCAGCCAATCACTGGCCCAACAGGCACTTAATTCCCGCTAAAAACAATTTAAAACCAAGCTCCACACTAAAACCGAAACGAAGCTGGAAAATTTCATCTATTAAACAGTACCCCCGGTGGGATTCGAACCCACGACCATGTGCTTATCAGGCACGGACGAGGTATAAGCTCGCTGCTCTAACCACTGAGCTACGGGGGCGTAAGGCTGCCTTCATCACAGCCTAGTGCCCCTGGCGGGACTCGAACCCGCAAGCATAAAGCGACGCATTTTAAGTGCGTTGTGTATACCAATTCCACCACGGGGGCACTTTGTGACGGTTTAAGTCACGAGCGACATACTACCGCTTTTTTACCAAAAATACATATCCAAACCGACATTTGCCCCTAGAGCACCAAAGTAACTTTGGCCTGCCCACGCGCATCTAGCGGGGTTATTTCTACCTCTTTAACCCCCTCTAGGCCAGCGGCCACCTGCAAAATCTCATCCACATCGCCATCGCTAGCAGCTAGCTGCCCGCCTGCCACCGCTCTTAGCAGCGCCCCTGCTAGCAGGCCGCGCGTATGCTTAGCCCAGTGTGAGACCACCGAGCGTTTACCGGTTGCAGGGTTAACTTTAGCCACCCCAATATTTAGCAGCAGACAGTCACTGCCCCGCGTTTGCCGATACATTGCCCCATACTCAGACGAACGCAGATCCACAACCACATGCCCGCTCAGCTGCTGGGTCAACAGCTCTTTTAGAGCTTTGCTCCAAATTGAGGCTACGCTGCCCTGCCCTGGCAGCTTCACCGAGCCGCTTAGGCGGTGGGGCGTAATTAGGTCAGTTAACCGCACCGGCCCAAACAGGGCTGAAAACACCAGTGTCAGCTCCTCCAACTGCCCCTGGCTCCCCTGCCCCTGGCTCCCCTGCCCCTGGCTCCCCTGGCTCTGGCCCCCCTGCCCCTGGCCGCCCTGACTCTGGCTCCCCTGACTCTGGCTCCCCTGGCCCTGGCCGCCCTGGCTCTGGCTCCCCTGACTGGAGTCACCAGAGCTAAAAATCTGCGCAAACTTAGCTGCCTGATAAAGCACGCCGTCATACAGCTGCCAAGCCGCGAGCGCCGGGGCGTCATAAACTTCTAGGTTTTGGCTGATTTCGTGGGCGTTTTTGGGGCCGAGTTTAAAGATTTGCGCGGCGTCGACCAGTAGGGCGGTGTTTTGTACGTCGTCTATTAGTTGGCGGCGGGTTTGGGTTAGGTGTTCTGCTTGCCAGAGTTTTTCTAGCTGTAGGTGGTTGGTTGATTCTTTGGTGGTTTTGCCGGCAGATGGTGGCAGCAATATACGCATATGGGCATTGTACGGGTATAGTGCATAGGGCGGACGAGCCAGCCGGGCGGCCGCGGTACCACGTTTGTGGATCGAGGAAAGTCCGGGCTCCTTAGGGCGCGGTGGTGGCTAACGGCCACCCGGGGTGACCCGCGGGAAAGTGCCACAGAAAGTAAACCGCCTTTGGCTCTAGGCTATTGGTAAGGGTGAAAGGGTGAGGTAAGAGCTCACCGCAACCTAGGTGACTGGGTTGGCATGGTAAACCCCACCGGGAGCAAGATCGCACAGCGGACGTTTGAGGGCTGCCCGCCCAAGTTCGCGGGTAGATCGCGTGAGGCCAGTGGTAACGCTGGTTCAAGATGGATGGTCGCCGCCGCCTGGCCGGTAACGGTGGGCGGTAACAGAACCCGGCTTATGGCTGGCTCGTTTCCGCGTTTTTGTGTGGCTGTTTTGGGGTGCTCAGTTTTGCGTTAGAGCCCTATTTAGTTGCCGAAGTGGTCCCAGCCTAGGGGTAGGTTTGGGGGTTGGCCGGCTACTAGTACGGTGCCTGCTTCTAGGCCGTCTGCTGGTAGGATTCGCCCGATTGGGCGTGCTTGTGGGTGGCCTTTGAGTTTGGGTTGGTCGGCTACGGCCAGGGTGGCTAGTAGGCCGTGGTCTTCTCCCCCGCTTAGGATCCATTTGCGCACTAGGCTGAAGTCGCCTAGGAATTTTGCTAGTGGGCGTAGGGCGGCTACGTCTGCCATGAAGGCGTCTGTTTCTAGGGGGTCGTCAATGTCTATGGCGACGGCGCTAGCTTTGGCGATGCGGGTGGCGTCGCGTAGTAGGGAGTCAGAGACGTCCATCATGGCGTGGGCGCCGCACTGTGCTAGTAGGGGCCCGTATTCGAGGGGGCATTGGGGGGCGCGGAAGGCGGTTAGGCATTCAAAGGCGCTGCTTAGTAGTTCTTGGCTGATGCGGGTGTGTCCATCCATGCGCCAAAAGATGCGTTCCATGTCTTCGCGTTGGCGTACTGCGCCGAAGTCTGGGCAGCGTTGAAGTAGTTCCAGGCCGGCGGCGGAGTGGCCTAG
>ERZ772929.71-NODE-71-length-10510-cov-7.81875_pt1 | contig 10510 bp, 13 predicted proteins | sample MGYA00512114_ERZ772929 | MGnify/ENA primary metagenome ERZ772929 (study PRJEB29015, sample SAMEA2738101) | human oral metagenome | biome: human oral; feature: human-associated habitat; material: saliva | place: China | collected 2263 ... | reverse complement strand
CAGCAGATCCTGTCCGTGATTGGCCTGCTCATCGCGACTGTTCATACGGGTGGTACCTATTTGGCGCCTGGCTATGGGACGGTTGACGACGGCAACTAACAAGATGTGGCCCTGTCGCTTAGGTGGCGGGGCCACATTACTGTTCACAGTTATTTAAGGAGTTAAACAATGCCTCGCATTGTCGGTAGCGTTAAGACACCTGCGGGTGATCACGTGAAGATTAGCCTGTACGTGGCGCCTAAGCCTAACCCTGTCGGATCGAACAATCCTGCTACGGACATCCTGGTTGGTGGCTACGCTGTGCAGAACACGTTGCAGCCTGTCTCAATTGACCTTGAGCCGGGCACGTACGACGTGCGTATCACAGGCCCCGGTGGCGTCATCATGGAGAAGGAGATTGGTCTCGCGGCTGATCAGGAGGTGTCGCTCAGTGCTTTGGTGGGCGCTGCAGCCATTGTGCCCTCACCCCCTGCTGCGCCCGTCATTAACGTCAACGTGACGAGGCCAGAGATTCACGTGGTGGCCTCCAAGGCTGAAGCCGAGGCGCTGCCTGTTGGCGCGTACTACTTCCTCATTGACCACCCCACATCGACACCGACGCTGATTGCCCACGCGGGTGGGCAGTACACCAGCGACACGGGCACCATTACTGTCGACGGCAAGGCCGGGGACACGGTGATCATCGGCGTCAACGTGAAGGCTCAGACGGATCAGACGTTCACCTGGCCTGCTGGCTGGACTGTGCTTGTCGAACCCTACTGGGTCGGCACTCAGCAGTCTACGATTGCCTACGGGCCGTGGAGTGAGGCTATTGTCTTGAAGACTGGGAAGGCTGTCGAGGCGGGCTACGCAGCCGTGACGGTGCGTGGCGGTGGTACACCCACTGCTGGCACTGCGAAGGATCGGACGAAAGAGCCGACGGAGACTGTGACGGTCACGGCCCCGAAGAGGGCGGGCACGGGTCTTGTGTTCGCGTACGCGTTCGAGCGCACGGCGGCCGATGAGGCTCGTAGCCAGATCACGGTGAGTGAGGGTTGGGAGCTTGTTGACTTTGCGGCTCAGTCTGACTCTAACTTCCAGACGGTGGCGGTTGCCCAGGGCAAGGGTGACACGGATGCGGTGTTTACGTACCCGAATGCTCAGCCGACGAATGGTCTTGGTGTTCAGGTGGTGGTCCCGAATGCCTGATCTGTGGTTGCGTCACGCTGGTGGTGACGTTCGTGGCACGATGTGGGTTCGTGATTCCGGCGGGGATAGGTGGGTGGCTGGCACCCGCAGGGTGTCGAAGCCTGCTCCTGCTCCTACTGGCTCTGTCGTTGATCGTTTCCTGGCCTCTAAGCCGTTCTACGTGGCGCACAGGTTGGGTGGTACCGAGTACCCAGAGTTCACTCAAAAGGGCCTTACAGAGTCATTGAAGGCCGGTTTCAAGGCCTTGGAGCTGTCGGTGCGCCGCTGTTCAACCGGCGAGTTTGTTCTGATCCACGATTGGGTGACGACCCGCACAGTGCCGGGTACGGAATACCAGATTTGGAACACCCCCTGGTCTGTGCTCTCGGGCTTGCAGCAGGCATCTGGAGGCTTCATGCGCCTGACTGATGTTGTCAACCAGGTTGGTAGTGACATTGTGCTGGCTATTGACCATAAGGTTACGTCTAGTAAGCCAACTGGTTCGCAAGGGGATATGGACTCTGAGAGGGAGTTGTTCGACTATCTTGATACCATTCCAAATGCTAAAGATCGAGTGCTCATCAAGCAGTTTGCGAATGGTGGTGTCGCCACTCGTGCGAAGGCGAAGGGGTACAAGAGCATGTGCATGATGTATGCGAATGAGGTTGCCGGTGCGGACCTGTCGATGTTTGACGTGCTTGGCATGGAGTGGAGCGCTGAGCAGGGTGTGTGGGACACTCTCAAGGCGACAGGTAAGCCTTTGATTGCGCACATCATTACGACGAAGCAGCAGGCTGATATGGCCCTCGCTAAGGGTGCTACAGGCTTGATGGCGTCGGTGCCCAGTGCCGTTCATCCGTGATTGTAATGGCCGCCCCCACTAAATGGTGCGGGGCGGTCATTTATACTATTACTATGAATAGGATATTGGATACGATGCAAGAGCCCCGTTTAGTAACAGCGGTTATGGTGGTGGTCTATTGGCTTATCGCCATAACTGGCACATTGTTTCTTTTGCGCGTAGGCAGCCTGTCGTGGATGGTTATTGTGTCCGGTGCGATCATGCTGGTGTCGGGCCTTCTTGGTGCCCCCTCTGCTTGGAGGGGGAGCTGGTGGCTAGAGGGGCCGGCGGCGCTGTTAGCTGTTGTCGGGATGCTGCTGATTTCGATTGATGAGTTGCTGCTGCCAACGGCCCATGTCAGGTGGCCTTTGCATGTTATTATTTTATCGGTAATTATAGGCCTGTTATTCTTGGGCAGGGCGTTGCGGGTATGGCCTTACTCGTATCGTCCCGGTGTCTTGCCAAAGACAGAACTGGAAAAGGCTAAAGAGAAGTACACAAGGACCCGCAAGGAGTACTTGGCGGCCATCAACAGCTAGGAGCACCATTGAATACTGCAATCGTTGGGATAGCGTGCTCTGGTGCAACACTTCTCATCAAGACCATTATCGATCTCTGCGTCAAGCGTTACGAGAAGGCGCAGGAGATTAAAGAGGCACGAGAAGATCTCGAAGCTGAGTTGCGCACGCAGGCGTTCCTGTGGAGGGAACATGCATATGCTGTGCGTGTCGCGGCTGTGAAAGCTGGTGTGAGGGTAGAGGACCTGCCTTCTGTTCCGAAGGAGGATTAATGTCATTTCTTATTGGTGTGTTTGTCGGCTTGATTGTTGGCATAACTGGCATGTATGCATACCTGGATCATAAGTTCCAGAAGACTATCGAGGGGGTTATTCGTGAGTTCAATGAGCGAATCTCGGACGCTTTTGACGAGTGATGACCCAGGAGTGAAGGGACGGCGAGATGCCGCCTTGTCGTTGCTGAAGCGTGGCGCTGATCGTAACAAGATCATTGAGGCGACAGGCTTTACCTCCGATGAGCTGTTCGTTATCGAGCAGGCGTATTATGACAGCCGACAGGAACTCTCACCTCGCAATATGCGCATCAAGCAGCTTGACCGTCTTGATGCGCTTGTTGACATGGCCTACTCGCAGATTGAGATGTTTGGTCTTGCTGATGAGAAGGGCAATTGGGGTGCGAACATTCAGGGGCTTCTTGCGGTCTTGCGTGAAATCTCTGAGGTTGCGAACCTGAAGCGACAGACCGTGACGCATGAGATTCGAGTGATCGAGGAGAAGCAGGTAGCAGTCATGCTGTCGTTCACCAACCAGGTGCTCGAAGAGTACACGGCGCTTGTGTATCCTCACCTGTCGGCTGAGGCGAAGCGCGCCCTGGAGACGAACAAGGCTGACTGGTTCTCTCAGGCTGTGAATAAGCCTGCGGCATTGCTTGAAGCTACTGTCGAGATGGAGAGTGACTGATGCTGCCTTTTGGTGCTGTCGCTAAGAAGTTTGCTGACGCTCAGCGGCTGGAAGTGTGGCGTAACAATCCTGCCAAGTGGGCTGAGGATCATGGCCTGTTCATGTGGTCTAAGCAGCGTGAAGTTTCACAGTCTGTTGTTGAACATCAGAAAACCCTTGTGGTTACAGGCAATGGTGTTGGGAAAGACTTAACACTCGGTCAAAAACTGCCCACGCCTACAGGCTGGACGACTGTTGGAGATGTGAAGGTAGGAGAGTACGTTCTTGATGAACTAGGCAGGCCGACTAAGGTCACCGCAAAGTCCCCTATCTGGCACCTTCCGCTCGTCAAGGTTATCTTCGATGGTGGGGCTAACGTCGTGTGCTCACTCAACCACGAGTGGGCAGTCATTCGCTCAGCAGACTTTTTCGTGTACGGAAAGACTGGCTGGGATGACACCGTTGTTGTCGAGACCAGGGACCTGCATGTCGGTGACCGTATACCCAAGGCTAATGGTGAAGAGGGCCACTGGTGTGTCGTTTCCATTCAGGACGTGCCGACAGAACCAACACAGTGCATTGAGGTGGACTCGCCACGACACCTGTACCAGGTGAGCCAGTGGTGCATTCCGACACACAACAGCCGACTCTCAGCTACCCTCGTTAACTGGTGGGTAGACACTCATCCTGTTGATGATACGACAGTTGTCACGACGGCGACAAACTGGAAACAGGTCCGCAACGTCCTGTGGAAAGAGATTCCTCGTGTCAAGGCCGACGCTGGTATTGGTGGCAAGGTTAACGCCGACGCAACGTGGAAGATGGGAGATCGACAAGACCCTATCGCCTTTGGCATGAAACCGGACGATAAGGACGAGTCGGGCTTTCAAGGCGTCCACGACCAGTACGTCCTCGTCATCATGGACGAGGCCGGAGGCATCTCCAAGGAAATCTTCACCGCAGCCGACGCCATCACGACAAACAAGTTTGCCCGCATCCTGGCCATTGCTAATCCGAATGACCCCTCATGCTACATGGCCGAGGTCTACAAGCGCGAGATGCGCCTGAAGCCAGAGGAACGCTCGTGGAACATCATCCAGTTCGGAGCATACGACACGCCTAACTTCACGGGCGAAGTCGTGCCTGTCGAGGTTGCGACTCGTCTTGTGCAGGTTGACTGGGTTGAGGCGCGTAAGAAGGAATGGGGCGAGGATGACCCTCGCTTTGTCGCACGTGTCCTTGGCGAGTTCCCTGACGTGTCTGACGACGGCCTGTTCAACATGGGGCGCGTCATGCAGTCCATGGAAGCCTACGACACCTCCGAGCCGGATGAGGGCATGCCGATCACGATTGGTGTCGATGTGGCCCGGTACGGTTCCGACAGTTCCGTGATCGTGTCGAACCAGGGCGGCTACATCAGGATTCATGGCCGGTATCAGGGCTTGAACGGTCCTGAGCTTGCGCGCAAGGTCGGCGAACTGGCCGTGGAGGTGGGGGCTGTCGAGATTCGTATTGATGCTATTGGTGTCGGTGCATCAGTGCTCGACAGCATCTACAACTTCGTTCCGCCAACCATTTCCGTCGTCGGCATTCACGGTAACGCGAAGTCGGGGGACTCCACGAAGTGGTACAACTACCGTGCAGCCATGTACGACCAGTTTGCTAAGGCTGTCGCTGATGGAAGGGTGCATCTTCCTGACGACGACGAGCTGCATAACGAGATTGCGTCGATCAAATATGAGTACCGTGGGTCCGCGCTGCTCATTGAGTCGAAAGAGAATATGCGTAAGCGCGGCATTAAGTCCCCTGACGTTCTTGATGCTGTTATTTATGCATACCAAAACATTGGCGCAATCATGGCAGGTGACTCCGAGGGACAATACTTTTCACCGGATGATTTGTTGGATGCCGATGACATTACAGACTTCATGTTTGAGGATGAATTGGCTTACTTTATTGCGTGATAGGCTTAGTTTATGAAGTACGAGCAGAAACTTATCGAGGCTTTGGGGGCTTACTCTGAGTCCCTTGCCCGCCTTCGACAGGAGGACATCGGCTGGGTGTCGTTGTCTGCTGTCGAGGGTGCTGACTCGCTTATTACTCTTGATGTTATCCGGGATCATTCCGCACGCGCACGTCGCTTGGCTACACTGAATCCGATTGTCAAGCGTGGCCTTGTCGTCCGCAACGCCTACATGTGGTCCGACCCGGTTGTGTATAAGGGTGCGACAAGGCCTGCACGTAAGGTGATCGACGAGAACGCTAAGGCGTGCTTCAGTGTGCAGGCCCGTGTCCGTGATGAGCAGGCGTTCAACACGGATGGCTGTGTTATCTACCTTGTCGATAAGACGACGAAGACGGTCACACCTATCCCTTTGATGCGTCTTGGTGGTGTTGCCACTGATGATGTGACGGGGGATGTCGTTGCACTGCTCATTAATCCGGCGTCTACGGGGGACCCTCAGTGGTACATGCTGTGGGATCGCATGGGTGTGACGATTAATGCCGCGAACTACAAGGTGAATCGCCGCCTGACTGCTGTGTATGCGACGGTAAACCAGCTAAGTGCTGAGCATTATGGCAAGCCTGATCTGATGGGTGCGTTGAATTATGCTCAGGCTTATAAGGAGCATCTGGAAATTGCACGCATGATGCAGAAGTCCTTGTCGCGTCTGGCTTTCAAGGCGAAGTCCGTGAATGCCAAGCAGCAGCAGGCCGTGACGGCTCGTATGGCTGGCATGGGTGTCGGCGGCACTGCCTCGATTGGGGCTGGTCAGGACATTCAGGCGATTACGAAGGCCGGTGCTGGTGTCGATTTCTCTGCTGGCACGCCTCTTGCGGCTATGGTGTCGGCTGCTCTCGATATCCCCTTGTCGGTGTTGCTGACGGATGGCTCTGCTGGTGGACGACAGGGCGCTGAGACTGCTCTGGAAGACCCGACCTTCAAGGCGTTGGAGCTTCGTCGTCAGCTTCATATCGACATGCTTAATGAGGTTGCGCAGGCTCTTGGTATTAAGATCAATGTCGAGTACGGTTCGATCAATAATGACCAGACGCATCGTCGCATTCAATCTCTAACGCTCGCGTATCAGAATGGCGCGTTGCATCAGGTTGAAATGCGCTCCGGTGTATTGCAGTTGTTGAAGATTGCAGGCTCTTTGCCTTTGGAGGATTTGCCTGAGCTGCCTTCTGAAGATGAGGGCAAGGAAGACTCGACATCGACAAAGAGTGATGACGAGACCAAGGACGGGCGTGCGACAGGTGTCGGACCCCTGTCGGACGGAACAAATGATAATAGGAGTAGGGGGACCGATGCATAAGCTGCATGAGTCTTTCTCACCGGAGGCTAGTTCTCTGGGTGATGGGAAGTATCGGATTCGCATTATCATGCCGGGTCAGGGTTCGAGCGGTATTTACACTGCTGAGAACTTGGCTGAGTCTGCGCCTTTGTTCAAGGCTGGCACTGAGATGTTCATTGACCATCCGACAGAATCTGAGGAGTGGGAGCGCCCGGAGCGTTCTATTCGTGACTATGCTGGTGTCTTCTTGGAGGATGCTACTGTCGGAGAAGATGGCGCACTCTATACGGTGTGCAAAGTCTTTTCGGGTGTGAATGAGCTAATCAAGGATAAGTGGGAGCATATTGGTGTTTCCATTAATGCCTGGTGTGCTGACCCTATTAGCGAGAATGGGATTGTTCCGCCTATTGCTGGTGTGCGTTCGGTTGACTTTGTGACTACTCCGGGTGCAGGTGGTGCTATTGTCGATCTGCTAGAATCTAATCGAAACGACAATTACGTTAAGGAGGCGGGCATGGACAAGGAGATCGAGTCCAAGTTCGATGAGCTGAAGGCTTCTCTTATTGAAGCTCTCAGCTCTAAGCTCGAAGCTGCTGTGGCTACTATTCAGGAGGCCAAGGCAGAAGAGCCTACCGAAGAGGCATCTGTCGATGTTGATTCGGTTCTTGAGGCTGGCCGCAAGATTGCTGAGTCTGGTTTGCCGGAGGCTGCCATCGTGCGTGTTCGTGAGGCCGTGAAGGCTGGTGCGGATGTTGATTCCGCTTTGGAGTCTGAGCGTGCTTATCTGAAGGAGGCTGTGGCGGCTACTGCTACCCCGGTTGACGACAAGCCTGTTAACACTTTCAAGAAGATCGGTTGGTGATCACTGTGGCGGTTATGCCTATTCGAGTCCCTGTCGTCAAGGACAATCAGATTTTCGAGTACTCGGATACTCTTTCTCTACCTGTCGATGCAGCGCAGGCTCATCTTGAGCCGGGTGATGTCGTTGTCATTAACAAGGCGAACGGCATTGCTGGCATTCTTCAGTCGAAGGTTCGCCCGACGACTGCTGAGCCTGAGAAGACCCTCGGTGAGGTCTTGACTGCTCCGACCTATGGCCTGAACGGCCCTGGCTACGCCTCTGTGCGTGTCGCTGGTGGTGTGTTCGAGCTGACCGGCAAGGTCACTGCTGATGCCAAGGCCGGTGACCTTGTGTACGTGAAGGCTGCGACGGGTGCTGGCACCAAGCCTGTTGTGACGACCGTCAAGACCGGTGCGGACGTTATTATCGGCTGGCTGAAGGAGCCGGTGTCGTCCGCTTCTGTCGATCAGAAGATGCAGGTTGTCCTTGCACCTGCGAAGACCGCCTGATAGGAGGCTTTAACATGCATTTTAAGGATCAGAACGACTTCAATGTCTGCCTGTCGGAAGCGCTCACGGGCAGTCGTCTTGCGCAGGCGCGTCTGAAGGAAGCTATCACGTCGGACCAGCTGCCCACCATGTTTGTGCGGGCCGCAAATGTTAAGTTCCAGGAGTATTTTGACTCCTACAACACGATGTGGAGCAATATTGCGACCAAGGAGCTGCTGACGGATTTCCGCGCTGCTTCGCTCCTGTCGCTGAAGCCTGACTCCACCACTGCCCCCATCGACAATGGCGGCTACAAGCACCCCTCGGGCACGCTGCCTCATGTTCCTGAGCTGACGCCGTACCCCACGATGAGCTACCAGGCAGAGGGTGCGTTTATCACCACCGCTAAGCATGGTGCTCGCATCCAGTTCTCGTTCGAGTCGTTCATCAACGACGAGTGGAACGTGATTAGTCGCTTCCCGAAGGATGCGGCGACGCTTGCTGCGCGTACTGAGGACCTGCTGGTTCTGCTTCAGCTGTTCGATCCCGCCACGAAGTCTCTTCGTGCGGACGTGTTTAATGACGCCAACAAGACGAAGGCTGACTTCACTGGTATTCCCGATGAGTTCACGGGCGGTACGGGTGCTGGTGGTGTCGGTGGCGTGAAGAACGCGGCTCTGTCGTTCGACGCCATTGTGGCCGCACGCTACCAGGCTCTTGCGACCATCCGTGATGGTCACTCCACGTACGTCCCCGAGGGCTTCGTGCTGGTGACTTCTCCTGCACTGGCCGAGGTTGCCAAGAATTACACCCTCATCAATGAGATTCGTACGCAGGTTGGCAAGCGCACGGAGATCAAGGCGAACCCCCTGAAGGACTTGGATGTCCTCTCGTCCGATCTTATCTCTGTTGTCGGTGGTGAGAAGGCTTGGGTCCTCTTGCCGAAGGGTGGTCGCGCCAATGGCAAGACTGTCCTGGCCAAGACAGGCATGCTGGGTCGTGAAGCTCCTGAGCTTCGCATCCATAACAAGACCGGCCAGATGCTCGGCGGTGGGGATGTGAACCCGTACGAGGGCAGCTTCGACAACGACGACATTGAGGTTCGTGTTCGTCAGATTGCCGGCGCGGGCCTTGTCCGTTATGATGGTGTTATTGGGTCTACTGGCCTGAACTCCTGACGGATTAACTGAACCCCCTATGGCTTTTGCTGTAGGGGGTTCAGTTATACTTAGATCATGATTGACTACACTTCTCCTATTGGCCAGGTGCGTGTCCTTATTCCTGACTTGCGTAAGTTGGAGGACTTGCGGGACCTTCGCAATGAGCCTCGCTATTTGTTTACGGATGACGAGATTCTTGCTTTCCTTGCTATTAACAATGGGAATGTGAAGCGGGCCGCTGCTGATGCGTGCGACGCTATCGGCATGGATAAGGCATTGCAGCTTCTCGTCTTGAAGACTGATGATAAGCAGACGGATGGCGCTAAGCTGCTTGACGCCATTGTGAAGCGCGCGAAGACGTTGCGGGAGCAGGCAAAGGAAGACGACGAGAACAACCTGTCGTTTGATGTCATCATGCCGTCGTACGAGCCTGTTGATTGGGTGGTGAACTTCTAATGGCGCTGTCGATCAACCCTAATATCCATCCGTTGTTTGTGACTCTTGCGCATTATCCGTTGGAGTTGTTGGCGAATAGCAAGATCAGTGTGTATTCGACTCCGGATTCTGTCGAGCATGAGTGGGACCCTGAGCATGGATTACATAATCGGGAGAACCTGCCTATCTGGGTTGGGTGGGCGAACATCACGCCTAACGTTGATTGGCGTGCTCGTAACCGTGAGTGGGCTGGTGAAGTGACGGGCGTGCACGCATACCGCATTCAGCTTCTTCATATCGACAAGAATGAGATTGTGAACAGGCCTCTGTGGGGTGATCCTACGATGCGTGTGTCGTTTGCAGAGGGTATGCGTGTGGTGATTAATGAGTCTCCTGCTGACCCCCGGCAGAATGGTTTAAGGCTGGTTGTCCGTAACGCTGTGTTCGACTCGTTGCCATGGCAGCCGACGTTGCTGTGTGACTTCGAGACGGGTGATACTAATGGCCAGAACTAAGAAGGTTGTCCGCTTTGACGGGCGTGTCGCTGGCATTAAGGTCACTATCGAGTCTGACCGGTATGGTGTCGCCGCTCGTGCGAAGAAGAAGATTATTGACGCCGCGTGGAAGCGTGTGAATGAGGCTGCTCAGGCTGCTGCTGCTGCTTCTATGGAATATGGGCGGGCGCTGATCGACACGGACCCTCGTCGCGTTGACACGGGTTACATGCGTGACACTTTCAGTGTCGATGCGTCTAAGGGGGGTAAGGTCGTGGAGATCGGCTGGCATAAGTGGGCGCGCGAAAAGCCTTACTACTCATGGCAGG
>ERZ772929.69-NODE-69-length-10645-cov-2.87875_pt1 | contig 10645 bp, 10 predicted proteins | sample MGYA00512114_ERZ772929 | MGnify/ENA primary metagenome ERZ772929 (study PRJEB29015, sample SAMEA2738101) | human oral metagenome | biome: human oral; feature: human-associated habitat; material: saliva | place: China | collected 2263 ... | reverse complement strand
GACTCCGTCGTAGTGTTCGCTTACCATGTCATCCTCATCCACTCAACATCGTCGGCTACCCCACTGGCGAGGTATCCGTTGTAGATACTAGTACCTTCCTTAACCAGGGACCCCCACGTGGGATCCTCAGCAATATCAGGCAGATCAATCACCGTGGCCTCATGGCCAGGGGCAAGAAACACGGCGCGCCCAATAGCGATGTTTTGAATGTCCGAAGCCCGCAACGCATGGCGATGCTCAGTATGAGTAGAGATACTGCGCCCCTGGTTCGAGGTCGACACCGAAGAGCGCTTCGCCTCAAACTCACGCGAGAGCGCCGCGATCTGCTCATTCCATTCAGGATCCTTGCTTGACCCCATGATGTAGGTCAAGCGAGCCTGCTGGAAGATTGTCTTGGCTTGAATCGCACCCCAGCGGGCCTCCATCTGGTGCACATCCTGGAAAATCGCGCACATGAACAAGCCGCGCCCCGCGCCCTCGGAAAACATGGATCCCATGTTCGGTAGCGGAGCGATGTTCGCGGCTTCATCGAGAATGAAGGAGATGGCTGGCACGTGCCGACCGCCCGGCTTGCGGGCCGACAGGGCGCGCGCGACCTCGTAGATGTCGTTGACGAACATCGTGGTAATCGCCGCCAAAGCACCTTCTGAGTCAGGGGATAGGACCCAGAGGGTGTCGCGCGAAGCAATGAAAGCCTCTACGTCAAAAGAATCCTCGGAACCGGGGGTAAGCATCTCATAAACAGCGGGAATCATGAGGGGTTCAAGAGCGCCTTGGATCGTGCCGATGAAGCCGGCGGCGGTTTCGGGTGCCATCTCCACCATGAGGTCATTAAGAGCGCCCGCCATACGCACCGTAGTGGGGCCCTTCGCGCGCTCCAAGATCGCTACCGCCTCACGCGGATCAGACACCCACGCCTGGATATCAGCAATCGTGCGATCCCCCAACGCCGCCGCATGGAAGAGATACCCCAAGATCTGGGCGCCGCGCTCAGCAAACCACCGCGAATTGCCCTCCCCCATCGCTTTCGTGGACCCCAACGCCAGCGCCGCGCCGCGCCGACGCGCCACATCAAAATCATCGCACCCAGCAACCGGGTTCCACCGCACACGCACGGGCCCTGTGGCCACAGATAAGGGATCAAACGAAAAAATCTGCGACCCCGGAGCCGCCACCTGACGAGCCCTCCACGTCAAATACACCCCATCAGCTTTCGTCGACGTCGCCACCACCGCCCCAGGCGCCTCAATGACGCGCCTAGCCACAATCGAACGCGTCTTACCACCACGCGTCTGAGACACCACCAACTCAGAATCTTCCTGCTGGGCATACAACCTCTTGCCCCGCAACGACCCAATCAAGCGCACCAACGACTGATCCGACGCCGAAGAGGTCTCCCCCAACAACGCATCAGACAAAATCCTGCGCGCCTTCGCTACGGCCTGCTTCTGATGCATGTCCTTGAACGAATCCTGCGGGCCACCACCCCCAGCCACGCCGCCGGGCACCCACGACCACCACGCCCACACAACACCACCGACAAGGGCCACAAACAACACCACCGACACCACCAACGTCACCGCCGGCAACGACACAATACGCACCAGGCTCGCCACGCCAGGAAACGAAGCACCCGTCAGGGCACACGCCACCCACACGCACCCCACATACACCCAACATGCCCCCAACGCGATCACCACGTTACGCAACATGCGAGAATCACTATCCACGATGAACCTCCTCATCACCACCAGACAGCAACTGATACGTACTCGTGAGCGTAGCCCGACTCGTCATCGCCGCATCCGTAGTGCCCACAGTCAACTCAAAATCACTGACCCGCCACGCACACACCAAAGGCCGACCCACACCGATCTTAACCACGCACACCCCCGTCCCTAGCTTTTGCAACAGCGGCGCCCACTCCCCCACATCCCATCCAAACAACTCACACACCGAGCGCGCATCATCAGCCTTATCCTGACGGAACACAAACGCAGTCTGAGACTCCCTGATCATCGCAATCGCCGGAGAATCCTGCGAAATATCACCCGGATGCTGCAAAATCGTCATATTCGATATCCCCAGGCCACGGGCCAGCTTCGCGTTTTTGCGCGCAATACGCGCGAAATCGCCTTCCGTCACGTGCCAGGCCTCATCCACCACAAACAAAGTCGGCACCGTCTCAGGAGAACGCGCAATCATCGCATGCAACCACGTGTTGAGCACACTCATCATGATGCCCACCGCCGCACCCTCATCAGGCAACGACGAAATATCAAACACCGTCAACGCCCCCGACACATTCACCCCCTCACTCGTCGGCCCATCAATAAGCCCCGCCAACTCCTCAGCAACCAAACGCTCCAACGCGAACGCCACATCACGACCCCACTCAGCCAACACATCCGCGCCCGAAATACCCGGCATCTCCACATCAAGAGGATCCAACAAAAAACGAGTCACATCCCCCACATGCGCCACGCGCCCCTGCTCCCACGCCGCGCGCACCGCACTCTCCCTGGCCACACGCAACGCCTTACGCTCACGCTCACCCAACGCCCGCCCCACAGCCGCAGACGCCACCGTCTCCAACAACAACTGCTGACCAGCAACACCATTAACACTCTCACCCGCAATCAACGGATCCAAAATATTAATGCAGGTACCACCACCCCCCACCTTCAACGTAATCGGCGTAAACCCCAACGCCCGCGCCAACGTCGAATACTCCCCCGCACGCGTCCCATCACCCAAATCCTGAAGCTTCTTATCCACAATCACCACGCGCCGACCCACCATCAAATTCCGCAGCACCCAAGTTTTAGCAGCCACCGACTTACCCGCACCCAAATCACCGAACACCACAACATTGGGCGACGAAAACCCATCATTGCCATACAACGTGAACGGATCATGGAAAATCGGCCACCCCGACTCCACATCCACCCCCAACGCCAACCCCTCCGTCGTCGTCGACGGACGCACCTCAGCCAACGCCACCCCACGCATCTGACGCGACGTCGACGCAGACGACGTCATACGACGCGACCGCATCGACCGACGCACCACAAACGGCCACCGCGGCACAGCACCACGCACCACCACACCACGCCCACTAACACCCTCATCCACTAACACACTAGCATCCTTATCCACTGTCACACTAGCATCCTTGTATACTTGCACACCCACGCTCACTTACCGCCCCTTCTTCCAGGCCAAACCCACACCCAACATCCACGGCAACACCTGATCCTGACGAAACCGCAACCGCGCAGGAGCACTAATACTGCAATCCTCCAACGCCGACGTCATATGACGCGCCGCGTCATCCCACGTCTCAGGAGTCGCATGCAACCCCACAGCCATACTCCACCGCACACCACCAGCACCAGACTCAGGCGACAAATCACGCACACGAATCGCACTCGAACCCGCCTGCGCATCCTCCTCACCCGTCGACACCACACCCTCCGTCTTACGCAACGCCGCCAAATCACTCGTCAAATCCTCACGAGCAGCCTTCACCGCCTGCGCACGCGACTGCACCTCAGCAGCCACCACAAACGTACGCACCGGCACATCCTCCACATCACGCAACGCCCGATACAACCAATCCCGACTCAACCAACCCGGCACAATACGAGACGCCGGCACCTCCCACATCGACTCACGCCACACCCCCAACGGCGTATCAACATCCACACACCACCCATCATCAGTAGCCCGCCACGACGGCCACACACCCTCCCACGCATCACCAACACCCACATAATCATCAGGAGAAAACGACGGATCCATCATGTGCCTAGCCAACGCACCACGCCCCACTACCGACAACGGACGCATCGCAATACCCAACCCATCCGCACGCTCCACCACATTGGCAACCACACGACCAGCCGCCGCCACCGTATCAACCTTGCGACCAGGAACCACCAACGCCTCCGCCGGAATACGCAACGTCACCCACGTACGCTGAGCCGACGCAATACGACCCAAATCATCAACAATCTGCGCATACGAATCCACCAACTCCGCACTCGGCGACGACGACGCCATCGGCGCCACCCACGACACATGATCCGTCGAATCCCACGCCATAATCCGCGCCGTCTGCACCACATGCGACACCGGAGAAGACTCCGAAGACAAATGCACCAACAAACGATCCCACGCCTCACCCGACGCCCACACCTGCCCCTGCGCCTCCACCACAGCCGTCACATACGCGCCCGCAGCACCACCATCAGCAACACCACCATGCTCAGCAACACCCACCACGCCCACCGGCGTCTCAACATCAGTCAACAACAACGACCCCACACCCGCAGGCGCCACACCACCAGGACCCGACCGAATACGAGCCCACCCACGCACCACCCACGACACGCGCGTACGTACCCACAACGCCACCGAACTATCCAAACTCGTCCCCGGCACACTCACACGCACCGTCAACCCCCACCCCACAGCAGCAATCCCCGATGCCACCACCAACGACACAATCGAATGCCCCGTCAACAACACCGCAAACGTGGCCGCACCAAACACACCCAACAACACCCACTCCGGGCGCTCCATCCGATCCACACGGAAAATCGAGCGAGACTTCGTGTCCCCGCCCAACCACACGCGCCCCGCATGCTCCCCACGATCCACCCGATCCGACACCACCTGCTCACTCACGACAAACTCCTCTCAGCACTTTGCGCCGAACCCTCAGCAGCATCCAGCAACGGAGCAGCCGCACTACGAGCGCCCTGACCCGCCACACGCCCAGCATCACCAGCCGCACCCAACGCAACACCGCCACCACGCACAACCTTGCCGCCACCACGACGAATCTTGCCCGCCACCAACCGCAACGTGCCGCCACCCTGACGACCATGGCCACCATTACCGCCAGAACCACCAGAACCACCCGGAGTGCCCGGCTCGCCCTGCCGCGAACCAGAACGACGTCCATACTTCGACGCCGACGAAAAACGCTCCATCCGACTACCAAACGCAACCGCCGCGCCACTCACCGCGCCACTAGCCGCGCCACTAGCCAACTACCCACGCGAAAAAGCACCCGACGCACCACCAGCAACAGGCACAAACTTCGCCACCCACGCAGGAGAAACCGCCACCATCATCACAGTCATCAACGAAAACACCACACGCAACAACGTCCCCATCGGATCTGAACTCCACCCATCAGCCGTCGCCGAATACGCCGCCGACATACGCATCGCCACCCACAAGAAAAACAAAATCACCGGCTTCGCAATCAACGCAGAGAAAAAGAAAGCCCCCACGCGTTTCAACCGCTCACGCCCCTTCTCAGACGTCACAAACCCCCACATCACGCCCAACGCAACAGCACTGAAATACGCCGTCGCCAACTGAGCCGCCAACGACAACATCAACATCAACCCAGCCACAAAACACAACACAAACACCACAATCGCGCCCAACCATCCCAACGGCGTCGACTCCGTTGTCATCGCCGTCGTCGGATTCAACAACGACCCCGTCAACTCCCCCTGAGAAGACCCCACAGCCTTCGCCACACCCTCAGACAAAAGATCCACAACACCCACTACCGCATGCACCACCGCAGGCGTCATAAACAACCCAAACAACCCCCACACCAACGACAACCCCACACGTCCAAACTCCTCACTCGCAGGCCTCTGCCCCCGCGCAGCCCGCGCAAAACTCACCACCAAATTCCCCGCCAACAACACAAACCCAGCACCAGCCGCCGCAGCATACGTCGACCGGAACCACACAGCATCAGCCCGAAAACTAAACGCCGTATTCATCAACGAAAACGACTCACCAATAGCACCTACACCATCCTTCTTCAACCGATTCACAAACTTCGCAACCTGCCCAGAAGGATCCATCACAGCATTAATAACATCATTACTCACACCCGCAGCAGACGCAGCGCCAGCCGCATACCACGCAGCATTCTGCGCATCCTTATCCCCACCATTCACCTTCGTCGTCATCGACGCCACAGCAGCAGCCATATAATCATTCCGCAGCCGATCATCAACGCCCTTAGAATAATTACCTACAAGGGCCTGCAAAAGACCCTCACCACCCTGCCAATCAGTAAATGTATCACTGAGAACCGTTACTGTTCCCTGACTCTCGGACCCATACTCCGTATGTTCACAGAGCCAATACTCCTTGTAAACGGATACGTTTTCTTTCTTGTCATTCGACTGTAGACAAGCCGTCCACCAGGGACCCCACATTTTCACGAATGCTTCGGGGGTTCCCTGCTCAGGATTATCCTTATACGCCTCAGCGATCTGGGCTTTTTGCGCGTCGGAGAGCATGTCTACTGTCAACTCCTCCGGCCATCCATCCGGATGATCGGCAAACGATGCATGCACACATACCACGCACACACCCACAGCCACCACAACAGCGACAAACACCCGCGCGGCGCGCCCCCACAGTCGCCGACCACACGACACCAAGTTAGCCATCACGATGCCTGCCCCCACTCACCATTCTTATTCTGAAAGTAATGAATCCCCTGACCATTCAACGTCAAATACCCAATAATATCCCGACCACCATCCGTCGCAGGACGAACCCACAATTCGCGCGCCTGATCCTCTGTCGCCTTAAAGGCAGGCGGCTTCATCAACTGCTGATACGGCGTCTTATCACGCAATTCAATAATATGAACCAGACGCCACGACCCATCCACCACCTGCAACTGATACGTCCGATTCAACCACCCATAAAACTCATAGGCAAGACCATCTACTTCCTCAGGATCATCAAGTGGTGCGATAATAGAAATCGCTGCCGTCTTATCCGTTTCTGAACACTTAAGCACCTGAACCACGCCATCCTGAACACGCGGAGCCGCTTCCGGCAGCGTCTCATTCGGAAAACCAGAGCCAACAAGCATCTGAATGACCGGATACTCACCTAATGTCCCTTTATTATTTTCTCCGGTGAAACGAAGCGCTCCAGGCGCAACGGCGATTTCATCAGCAAACGCATGTAAACCTGCATGTTTGTCTCGCAACATGGCGTCGCGTCGTTCGGTGCTTTGGAAGACTTTCTGAGCCCACTCAGCCGTGGCTTGGATGGCGCCTACGCAGGTGGCTGGGTAGCGGGTGCCCACCCCTTCAAAGCCGGGCGTCTGGCTTGTGGCGATGGCGCCGGTGCCCGCCACGACATCATCCATGGAGGTGTTCACCGGCGTCGACGGCGCAGACGGAGCTGCGGGAGTGGGATCCCCGCCCTTGCTGCCCCCTCCTGCCAGTACACCCACAAGCACACTGACAAGCAGGACAATCACCAAGACAAGACCAATCAGGAGCGCCTTCTTCTTGTTCATCGCTCACCCACCCCCATTCTCATTTAGGCGAACAAGCCCGCAGCAGCACCGAAAATCGTGGCGATACCACCCAGGCACGCAATAGCGATCAGCGGAGTGTAAATCGACTTCGTCGCATCCGAGAGCGCATCAGGGTTATGGTTCACGCGCTTAGCTTTACCGAACTTAACGATCCCGATGATCAACCAGATCGCACACACAATGAACGCCGCACCCCAGATACCACCCAGAGCCGCATACGCCTTATTACTGGCCACATCACCCCAGAACCCCACGTTAGGTGAGGTCTGCCCAAACGGATTCTTCACACCAGACTGAGCATCATCGATGGGGAACAGGAATGGGTAGAGATTCATGAGTCTTCTCCTAGCTACTTGTTGTTGTTGTTGATGGTTCGATAGGTATCCATAATGGCCGCACCCAACCGGATGCCAGCAGCCCGCGTCGCGGGCGCAAGATCGCTGTAACGCAACATGTCACGCGCATCAATATGAGCGTCATAGGGAATGGGAACCGTGCGCGCACACGCGCCCTCCAACCACACCTGCCCCATATCACCCACACGACCGGTGGGCACCACAACAACGTGGTCCCCCCACTCATCCCCCCACCGCGCTTCCAGGCGACGCGCCAACGCCACGGTGGGCGCCAACGCCGCATCAGAATAATCCGTGGGGATCACGACAATGTCAGCGATCTTCAACGCGTTCACAAAATTAGGGGACGCCAACGAATTGCCCGTATCAATCACACACTGATCAAACCAGTCACGCAGCGTGCCCCACACACACCCAAACTCAGCCGCAGACAAGTTCGCCGCACCCTCACGCGACGGCAACACCGTGTACGTACCACCATCTTGAATCACCATCGACGACGTAATCGTCGACCGCGTCACCACCCCACGCTGGGCAGCATCCACCAGACGCCCAACCGCCGACACCGACGGAGGCAACACCCACCGGCCACCCCCATTATCGTTAAGATCCCACACCAGGGACTCACACCTCGTATGAGCACGCAACGTCGCATCAATCAACATCGACACAGGCGTCTTCCCCACCCCGCCCTTGGGTTGAGCCACCACAATCGCACCTGAATGACCCTGCGGAATAGGAGCCTGAAGACGCGCCATATCAACGCGCGCCTGCCACGAGCCCTCATCCTCCAAGCACGCAACCCGACCACCCGTCACAGCACGCAAAACGCGGGCCCGCACACCCGTGCGCACACCACGCTCAGGTAAGCGCACGCCACCTACACTCTTCACCGCGCAAGAAGGAGCCTCACCACCCTGCGAGGCCACCTCCTCCACATCCACGCTCTCAGGGGCGTTTTCCGCCACCCCCGGCGGGGCAGGCATCGGCACTGGTTCACCTTGCGGGGCAGGCATACCCGCCAAACGACGCAGGCTCTCACCCCCACGACGTCCCTGATACCCACTACCGGGCCACAACGGCGTACTCACACCACACCACCATCCACACACACCACCACCGACGACATCGGCGATGTCGCCACAACCGGGCCAGCCTGGACCCCTTGACGCAAACCACGCACCAACACCACGCCACCAATAACAAACACCGCGACCAGGACAATGACCGCCACAACAACCAGCCCCATCCCCGTCTTCTCACCCGACGCTTCCCCCACGCGCGACGACTGAGGTGCCTTCACCCCCACCCGCGACGACTTCGAAGACGCAACAGGACGCGACGCAGGCACCCCCGCGCCACCTCGCGCGTCAACACTCATCTGACGCACCTGTTCAACCGTGGGAATCACTCTCTTCTATCCTCCCTCGTTATGCAGGCAAGTCACGGCGGCCAGCCCTAACACCCACACCCTTATTAACCAACTATTAGATGGCGTATTTTCCTTCAACCTATACGATTAACCGACGCCGCGCCCTCCTTTCATGTCTGCGTGTGCGCCCAAATTCTTTCACCCACCATACGCATCTGCGTCCACCCCTTCACACGCGGCGCCCATCATGAGACAACACGACACCACACAAGAGAAGAAGGAAGAAGGAGGGCCTGACACGAACAAATCGCGTCAGATCCTCCCTTCCATATCAGGTCAGATCAGAATCAACAGGCCCATCAGCAGCGGGAAGCTCAGGGACCGGAGAAGGCGCATACGACAACACCACACCCCCACGCACGAACGTCACGGAGCTCTCCGCCTGCGGATACACATCCAGGACGAGAGGAAGGTGCTTACGGAAATACCGCGCAAACTCGTGGACACTCATGGTGGAGCCGAACTGGTCACGCAGGCGCTCCCACGACACCTTCACCCCCACAGACGGACACGCGCGCAGGCGGTACGCCAGCCACGTGTAAATATCCAACGGGAACGCCGACTTAGAGTGCGTGTTGATGTAACGCCACGCCCCCTCATCCACCGGCATCGCATGCCCCTGACCAACCAGGGCGTTCATGAAATCATCCGTCAGGGTGATCGTGGAGGTCAACAGAGAATCCTGGCCAGCGTTTTCGGGGCGCGCAGAAAACCACAGGCTGCGAGCCTTAGAGACCATGAGCTCGGCTTCCTCATAGCCAAACCCATCCGATGTCGACGAATCCACCGACACCACCACGTGCATGCCCGCCACGGCCTGCACCTGCCGGACAAGCATCTTGTACTGGTGCCCTCCCAGGGAGAAACCGAGTTTCGTCAGGTACTGGGCAGCAGAGTCCCCCAGGTTGATGGTCGGGTTACCGGTGCGCACGGCTTCGGTGCAAATATGCAACAGAATCGCGCGCGCCATCTTCCCATACGGAATCTGATACACCTTCTGCCCCGTCGCCGGGTCGGTGATCTTCGCGGCCATCACGCGCATCACCGCATTGCCATTGGAGCGCTCCCACTCAAAAACACCGGGATCCACACGATCAACAGGCAGAGAAAAATTCACGAACCCCGTGAACAGGGCCCCCAGATCACCGCGCTCCAACGCGCTACGCATCTCCAGGTCAGCGCGAGCCTCCAACGAGGCCACATCACTGGCAGACAAACCGAGATCAGAACTGCTATTTGCGGGTATGTCAGGTAGGATAGCCATCGGCCACCAACCCCCTTCTTGGCTAAGGGTGGGTGGTGCGCAAGTGCCGATCCAAGAGTCCCCACTCTAGGATCGGCGCGCCTGTATCTGCGCACCTTCTGTCAAACCACAGCCTAACCCCTGGCCACACTGCACGCAAGACCAACATTGCTCCCACCCCGCCCACACCAGGACCAGGCTACCGCGCATTACTTTAAACTTTCAGG
>ERZ772929.62-NODE-62-length-11063-cov-7.10129_pt1 | contig 11063 bp, 12 predicted proteins | sample MGYA00512114_ERZ772929 | MGnify/ENA primary metagenome ERZ772929 (study PRJEB29015, sample SAMEA2738101) | human oral metagenome | biome: human oral; feature: human-associated habitat; material: saliva | place: China | collected 2263 ... | reverse complement strand
ACCTGCGGGCGAGCGCAAGTGAAAGGAGAAGCGGGTGGTTAGGGACCCTCTTCCGGTGGGAACCCACGGGGTTCTCAAGCTGACTAAGCTACGCCCTGGTGTTTGGCGTGCCCGCGCGTCATATCGTGATTGGCGCGGGGTGCGGCGTGACGTGACCGCGCAGGGGCCTACTAAGGCGGCGGCTGAGCTGAAGCTTAAATCGAAGTTGGCGGCGTTGCCGGCTTCGGGTGCGAGCCTGAGCGGTACCACGACGTTGAAGGTCGCGCTGGACCGGTGGCTTGGTGGGCTCGATGGGCTGGCGCAGAATACTCTGCGTAATTACACGTTGTGGGCTGGGCAGGTTGCCGGTGCTCTAGGGTCGCTTCGTCTGAGTGAGGTGACGGCAGGTCGTCTCGATTCCTATCTGGCATCTGTGAATGCTCCAACCAGTCGGTACAACCAGAGGTTGGTGCTGAAGATGTGCCTGGATGAGGCTGTGCGCCTCGGGGCACTACCTCATAACCCTGTGCTGGCGACTCGCACGGTGAAGGGCAAGAAGAAGCAGGTGCGAGCGCTGGACCTGGAGCAGGTGAAGGTTCTGCGGTCGCTGGTGGCTGCGCTTGAATCTACGCCAACCTATGACGGGTGGATGCCTGACCTGGTGGACGTTCTGCTCGGCACGGGTTGCCGTTGGGGTGAAGGTGCCGGTCTGCGGTGGGAGGATGTGGATCTGGACTCTGGCGTGGTGACGGTTCGGGGTACGTTGATTCAGGGGAAAGGCTGGCAGGCGGATACGAAGACGCACGAGCCGCGTACCCTGCAGGTGCCGCGGTTTGTTCTTGATGTCCTGCGGAGGCGGCACTCAGAGGCCCGTGAAGGTGCCGTGTTCGTGTTTGAGCAGGGCGGGGCTCCACTTGCCTATAACTCGGCGCGTAACTGGCTGGTGCGGGCGGTGAGGGGCTCTGAGCTTGAGTGGGTTACCTGGCATGTCCTCCGGAAGACTACGGCGACGTTCCTTGATGAGCGGCTGGGATTGGCTGAAGCGTCTCTGCAGCTTGGCCATGCGTCCGAGGCGCAGACGCTCTCGGCGTATGTTGCTCGGCAGTCGCAGGCTGTTTTTGCTGATGCGCTGGAGGGGTTGGCGGCGGCGTAGATTGGTCACAATTTACTCCCAATTTTGAAACCCCTCTAGACTGTATTCAGACTGTCACTAGTTGCAGGTAAACAGAAAAAAGATGCCCCCGAAACCCCTTGTCAATAAGGGATTTCGGGGGCATCTGCCCTAGTCAAGCCCATAACGGGGCTTGAGTCGCAAGACTAGAAAGCCTTGTTTACTAGACGGGCTAACTTCCTTGATATTCTGCGGAACTCAAGGGGTGCAACACCCATAGGTCACAATTTACTCACGATTTTCAACGGAGGCGCCCGGCTCCGCAGATACATCGTCGACGGCATCTTCATACATGCCCGGGTCAGTGTTGAAGAAGGCGAGGATGTTCGGCAAAATCGCAGTTACAGCACCGGTCACCACCGCCGCCTGGTCACTCGTCCAGATGCCGAAAGCAACCAACACCGCAGAAATTGACGGGGCGAGCACGTACAACATTTTGCGGAGTGCTGCACGTTGACGACGCGACAGGTTACGCATTGTCAATCTTCTCCTCAACCTCGGCCACCGCGCCCTTCAGCTTCTCCCAGGAATCTCGCAGCTCCGATACCTTGTCCTTATCCAGCGGGGCGGGGACATTCTCAACGCCGCGCTCGACCTTGCCAGCCTTGATGTCGTTCACGCGGTTGATGAGGTCTTCCAGTCGGTTGTACCAGCGACCAGGACATTCAGTGTTGAAATAATCGAGGTGACCGTTGATGTAGAAGCTGCGGCCGTAGTAGGTCTCCAAGTCAGCGATTACCTGGGCGACGGTCTCGAAGTCCTCGGGGCTCATCTCGGGGCGGCACTCGATACCAATCGAGCGCTGGTTAGCCGCCCAGTTACCGGCATGCCAGGCGACGTCCTTGATTTCGACGAGCTGGGCGCAGCGGCCAGCTTCGACCACAAAATGTGCGGAGGTGCCGGGGCCGCTGGCGAAGAACTCGCACACCTTCTCGAAACGCTGGTTGTCATCACCCCAGTGGTGGATGACGATAGTATCGATGTCGTCGATGGTGCGGTTTGCCTCGGTGAACGAAGTGGCGTTGTATTCGGTGATGTCCTGATACTTCATATGAGTCTCCTTACTTATAGGGCAAAAAGGTGCGAGCGTCTCTAATGGAGACACCCGCACCTTCCTTATTACTTATCCTTTTTGCCGTCTTTGCCGCCCTTACCAAGCTTCGACGTCCAAAGCTCGGTAGCGACCCATTCCGCAACCTCAGACGGCAGAGGCGGAGGCGGAGGCGGCGACCCCGACTCAATGTGAGTCGACAGGCGCGTAATGTGAGCGATTGCCACGCTCATCGCTAGACGAGCACGATCAGTCGCCGCGTGCGCCTTCTCCTCCCTCGCTCGCGCCTCATCCTCACGGCCACGAATGTCCGCCTCCAGCGAGGCGCGAGCTTCGCTCTCCTTCCGAAGACTGGACTCCAAATCAGCGATACGGCGTTCCAGAGAATCAATCAGCATCCGATTCGACTCATGCTTCGCCGCAGCCCGGCCGTTCAGAAAAGTCATTCCTGCCGGGATCAAGGTGCCCATTAGCACGCCGCCTAAAGTCCAAATCTCGGGAGGCAAATCCCACGGGGTCATCGCACTCCTTCCCCGACCCCATCACGGTCACGACGCCACGCAGCACCGCCCTCACGCGGGGTGAAATCCACGTCCGGGCGACCCCAGTCGCGTGGCGCCCACTCGGTCCGGTCCCACGGAAAATCACGCACGCTGAAAGCGTTCAACATGCCGTTGTCAACCGCGGTCGTGCTGACGCGGTCAGCGAGGACTCGAGTTTTCTCTACATCCCAAGGGTCAACACCCGTGATCGCCTTCTCGGTCTGTCCGTCTTCGAAATTGAAAGCGCAGCAAAAAGCATTGGTATCGGTGCCGACGAGCCCGTATTTCTTTGCGGCGGTAATCAGGAGCCTGGTCATCGGGTTGTATGGGAGCCCGGTCTTTGGGTTGAACCAGGGATCTACATCCGCAGCTAGGCGCCCCCACTGCCCATGCACAGGTGACGACGGCGCCTCACTTGCCGGCGACTTACCGTCCGTCATCTGCGCCGGCCACGACGGCGGATTCCCCGCCGACACAGCACCAAAGGTGAACGCGAGCGCGTGATTAATCTGTCCGCACCGGACCTCGTCGATGCCCACGAAACCGAGGGTGTTGTGCATGCGGGCGACGGCTGAGGATCCTAGCTGGAGCTGGGTTGCCCAGTTCTCCTGTGCGAGCTTCTTGAACCCTGGGGACATGACCGAGAAGCCACCGGATACAGCGGTCCAGCCGTCGCCGTCGGCTTTCCGGTTCACCATGAAATACTCACGGATGACTCCGGTGTGGACGTCCCAGATTGCCAAGCCTCGGTCACCGATTCGTGCAGGCTCCGCGAATTCTGGCATCGGGATCATTCCGCTGAGGATGTTCTGCGCGGCCCACGGGGTGAGCCCCACGCCTCGTGTTGCTTCCATCTTCTGGAAATGGCAGTCGGGATGAGAGGAATCCACGAGATACGCGGGGATCGGGGAGGTGCCGCTAATTGACGTGTTGGTGCCTGTTTTAACACGGGGGTTTCCAGGGAACCGGCCGTCTCCTGTGCGTCCCCACGGGTCTGGGTTGTTCCGTTCCATCCAGGCTGCCATCTCTGCCGAATTCTCGGCGAGCGGCATCTGAGAGATGTCACGCTGCCAGATGGTTCCGGTGCCAGCGTAGTTTGCGACGTCCATCAGTCCAGGGAAGACCACCTCTGGGTGCTGCCGACTGCCGATGGGCTCCCATTCGCTCGTCTCAGCGTTAAACGCCTTGAACGCGAGCGCATGGCGGCGCCCATCTGGATACTTGCTGAAGACGTAGGCTGTCATTAGGGTACTCGCGCTCCTCGGTCCTCACTCTGGGGGGTATCAGGTCCAAGGTAGACGCGGAATCCCCCGATTGAGATGTTGTTGTTGGATGCGCGGATTCCGAGAACCCTACCCCAGTGCCTGTCCTCGTTCTGACTCCACTTATGAGTCACCTGCGCGCCGGACGGCGCGGTGATGGTGCAGCTCAGGTTCATAAACTCGAACCGCCAGGTGCCTACGCTGGTGCCGGCATTGACTCGCAAACCTGTTCCAGTGCCATCAACCTTTGATTCCATCGATGCATGACGGCCTGCCTCTGCCAGCCAAACCGTGTAGCTCCGACCACCGGCCACATACCTGTGGTCCTGCAGCCAGTCCAACGTCAGGCTGGGGGCAGGGGTAGTTACCTCTGCAACGTCAATCTCAATCGTTGCGTTCGGGGTGCCAGTTGTGACGAACAACTCAGATTCGGCGTTACCGGGGCCTGCGGGCTTCAACTTCAGGTCATCCGTGACAACCCACGTTCTGGGGACCTGCTTGCCGGCAAGCTCAGCCAGCGCGGTACCGTACATCCCGTATTGTGATCCAATGTCGTCTCGTCCGCCGAAGCCATTGTTCGGCTTCAGACCGAGGTTCTTCTTGCCACCCCATGCCGCGCGCTCATTCTCAGGCGGGGCCGGCACCAGCGCAGTGCCAGCCTGTCGCTTTGAGGGGTCCTCACTGATGGCGAGAGTGCGCCCCTGCAGAGAGCCGAAGACCACGGGGAACTGGAGCGTGCTGCTGCTGAACACGTAGCCCGGTTCGGGGGTGGCTTCGAGCATGATTTCTCGGCGGTCCTCACCAGGAATCACATGGTCACCAGGCGCAGCCTCTACACCGTCAATCTTCCAGACCACGCCCGGCTGCTTCGGGGTAGGAATCGTAATCAGGCGGCGCTCAGGCACAACGTCGGGAAACTTCGGCACGATCGGGATCGGGGTGTTCAGGTTAGACACGTCCGCATGGATGAGCGGGACACCGTATTTTTCCTTCTTTGCGGCTTCAGCATCCTTCGGGTTGAACGAAAGCCACCACCCCTGGGCGCGCGCCTGCAACTCGGGGGTCCACAGCGCCTTAATCTCCATGGGCACGTCGGTGGTGGTTCCGTCACTCATCACGACGGTAGCGCCCGTACCGGACGCGGAAGGCTCTACGCGCTTGATGCTCACGCCGTCACGACCAGGTGCGCCATCAGTGCCATCTCGGCCCGGCTGACCGTCCACACCGTCACGGCCATTCTTACCGTCAACACCATCGCGCACGGTGCGCCAGGTAAGCTGTGTTCCGTCATTCGAAGCACGCGCGAGAACCTCGCCCTGCGCGCCGCCGGCGGGGATCTTCTCCACCGGAGCGAGCGCCTGGTCAATCTGCTGCTGGACACCTTCGGCGGGCTTGCCGGTGAGGTGCCCCTGTTCGTCTGCGATGACCAGGCGGTCGAACACGACCTTGTCGTCTGCCATTAGTTCTTCTCCTTTTCTACGATTCGGGCGAGCCCGTTGCCCAGGTCCTCGGCGACCCAGTGCCGGGTCTGTGCCGGAGGCTGGTGCTGGGGTGCCTGGTTGGGGACCTCGTTGATGCTGTCCCCCGCGGCGGTGGCGAGGTTGATTTCCTGGCCAGGCTGGACGGTGAGAGGGACGCAGTCAATGATGATTTGGCGCGAGGTTGCGGTACGTGCAGAGACCTGTACGTTGTACTTGGCCGGTGCGATGAGCTGTACGCCGCGAGCGCCGCCATTGGGGTGGGTGCGGAGTACACCATTGACCAGATATCCCTTTACCTCGCATGCGGTGTATACGGTGGTGTCGTCGTGGCTCATGGAGGTTGGGGTGAAGGTGACGATTCCGGAGGTGATTGGTGCGGGCTCACCGGCGAGGAGCTGGTGGGTCGCCATGTTGGCGTACACGGTGGCGTATTTGACCGTGGTGTCAGGCATTTGCCGCCTCCTGTTCCTTCGTGTCCTCGGTGTTGTCTAGGCGGATGGTGCCGGCGGTGATGTGCGCGTCGAGCAGTTCCTCACGCAGGCGGTTATTTTCCTGCGTGAGGTAGATGGTCTTCGCGAGGAGCTGGTCGCGTGTCAGCGTGCTCATGTTGGCTGTTTCCCTTTCTTTTTATGGGGCAGGTGTGCCGCGGTTGAATGGCATCAAGTACACGTCTGTCCAGACACCATCCGCGGTATCTCGCCCGATGTTGTAGATGCGCAGAAGCCCACCGCGGCGATTCACGTCGCTCATGGTGGTCACCAATGCCTGAGACCCGAACGCCTGGGCAAGGAGGAACGGCTGCTGCTCCAGCTCTGGCCAGGAGAACCGAACCTCGACCCACTTGCCAGATTCAATACGGTATGGTCCGACCGACCGCACCCACATGTTCTTCGTCATCGACCAGAGCCCGTCCAGGCGCATGTTTTTCTGAACGCGGAGACTGTCGGTAACGTTCACGCCACCCTGCGGGTCGACGAAAAATCCTCGAGTCTCTGAGTCGGCTGCGCCGAAGGGCTTCATCCCTAGATGAAGTGCTCCTTGTGGAGACATTCGGATGATTCCGATAGGTGCCCGCTGAGCGGCATCCAGAGGGCGCATCTCAATGATTGATTCGCCGCCTGAGACTGGTCCTTGTGTCGTGCGGATGGTGAGCCCGGCGCGGTCATCTGCCGCAGTGGAGAAGACACCTCGGATATAGTTGTCGGTTCCACTAGCATCAATCTTCACGGTCTGTTCACCGGCGGCGTTGAACGCGCTAATGCCAGTGTTGTTGAGCTTCATGCCGCGGCGGGAATCTCGGTCAGTCTGCAGCAGAGAGCTCGTCATCATCTCTGCTGCGATGTCCTCAACCCGAATTCGCTGAGCGATCACCTCTGGGGTGACGATGTTCTCGATAACGGTTGCCCGCTGGAGGATCGCGTCCTCCGTGACTACCAGCTTCTTCGTCTCAGCTGACATCGCCCGCACGACTGATGCGGCGAGTTCCTCCGTCACGTTGAGCTGTTTCACGTCGAGGGTGCCGGGGACGATGAGGTTCCTGCCGTCGAAGGGCGGGGACGGCATTTTCTTGATGCCGGCAACCGCCTTCGCAGCAACCGTGTCATCGTCCATCCCAGAGCCCGCCTCTACGGCGGCAATGCGGCGTTCCGCCTCAACAAGATTCCGCTCTGCTGCCACCAGCGTCTCGTTGGCTTTCGCCACGACTTTGGTTGCCTCTGAGAGGCGCGCGTCGAAGCTGGCGATGGTGTCTCCATCCCAGCGGCGAGCAGTGCCGCCTGCGTCCATGTACAGGGTGGCCTCTGCAGCAGTGGCAATCTTGATGCCATGAGGTGTTGATGCTGGCACACGCAGCCGGCGCATCTGCTCACGGAGCGTGTCAGCTGTGCGGGTAGGCCGCTGGTCAATATACATCACCATGCGGTACCTCCTTCTCTTAGGCGTTCTCCCACTGTGCCTGTTGGAAATCCAGTGTGACCTGTGGGCTGAGGTCGCCGTTCATCTTGATGATTCGCATGGGCCGCGTCCCATCGGGAATCGTCCTCCAGCCAGCGAGAGTCACGTTCGCTGTGTCCCCGACGAAGAAGGAACCCAGCGGGGTCTTTTGTGAGTTCGCGGCGAACGTCAAAGTGACCTGGTCAATCATTGCCTGGCGGGATAGGAGCTCGCCGTGTGCCTTCTGCCGCAGAACATCCGGGCTTGCCTGGTCGGCGTCGCTCATCACGTCTTCGACAAAGGGTTGGTCGCGGCGCCAGACGTTCGAGAGAATCTCGGCATGGGCGCGGGCCGTGCCCTCGCCCTCGCCGGCACCAGTGCACCAGATGCGGTGAACTAGGTTCTTGCCTGATGAGGTCACCGAAACATCCGGAACCTCCCCCAAGTCGGCGGTCGTGTCAAAGTCAGGAACCCAGTCCTGAGCAATGAACGGGTATGCTTCCGTGCCATGCACTAGGGCCCACTCGATTCGTGTCTGAGCATCGTCTGCCCAGCGCGGGCGAATCATGATGTCAGGCCCGTTGATAACCCCCGAAAGTTCCGTCCAGCGTTTACCGATAAGGTTATTCGCCAGGTTCCAGCCTTCATACGTTCGCTCACGCTCCCCCACTGCATCGCCAGCTGTACCGTGTACCAGCGGCAGTGCGCCGCCCGGGCGGTCCATCGCATGTACGGCGAGCGCCCAGGCAATCTCGCCGAGCGTGGTTTTTCGGTATTCGAGGGTTTGCCAGATGGTGCGTTTCTCGAAGATTGCTCGGAGGCCTTCGGCTTTGATTTCTAGGCTGGTGGTTGTTTCTTTGCCCCAGTCGGTGATTGGACCGGCGATGATGGGGCGGGTGATTCCGTCTGCTGCGGTGTAGGTTAGGAGCACTCCGCCTGAGAGCGGTTCCCACCAGGTTGGGGTGATGGTGTTGAGATGTTTCTTGTCAACGGTGAGGGAGATTTCCTCCGTCTTGTTGAGCTCGATGCTCCAGGAGGCGTTGTGCACGGTGATGGGCGGGCCCACTTGTCCGGTGGTGGTGTGAATCCAGTGGAGCCCGTACCCGGTCATTGTTCCTCCTGCTGTTGGTGATTATTCTTTGGCGACGCCGATGTCGGTGACGGTGATGACGTCGCCGGGGAACGGGAATCCGCCGTTCTCGCCGCGCACGACCCAGTACTGGTGTCCGTATGTGGTGTGGCGGACGACGTAGTGGATGCGGTGCTGGCCCTTCTGTAGGGTCTGGATTGTGGAGAAGTCTTTGGATTCCCAGATGTTGTTGAATGCACGTTCGCGCCTCAAAACCAATTTGTCGTCGATGTAGACGTCGTAGAATAGGCTGCCGGAGGCGATAATCGGGGTCACGTTCGTTTCACTGGTCGCTGTGGTCACCGTTGAGGTGAGGCGTATATCAACGGTGCGGTCGGTCGGCACGAAGAAGGTACCAGCGCCGCGGCGGAACTCGCCGAGCTTGTGCGGGGTATCTCGAGTGGTTTCGTGATGGTGGAGTACACCGAGGGAGCCACCGACAGGGCGAGAGAAAACAATGTTGCCGGCTTCCTGGGTAGCGGTAGTTGCCTTGATGTTCGCGCGAATCTCGCGCTTGGAAAGCATGACCGCGTTGGCCGGCACGGTCGCGCCGATTGCCACCTTGGACGCCACGGACCCGTTGACAGGCTCGGTCAGCTGCTGAACGTAGATGTACTCGACTCGCGCCCCGTTAGTCGGGGCGGGCTGAGTCGTAATCTGCTGCGCGGGCACCGGCACAAGCACCGCACGCCCCGGCGCGAGGTGGATACACACAGCGCCGGCGGCAATCTGATAACTCATTGCGGCGGTGCCCTTTACCTCGCAACCGCTGATAATTCCAGGCTCGGGATACTGCGCGGCAATGACTGCCTGCAAGTCATCAGGCGTCGTGCCGTTCCCGTTGCGGTCAGGTGCCATGCCAAAACCGGTAGTCATGGGTGCTCTCCTAAAGGTAGGTGTCTCGAACAATCACGTCGCACCAACCAGTGGCAGGAGCGAGCGCTTCGATGGTGGGTGCGAACCCCGATTTTGCGGGGATTGAGTGCCAGTCTCGACGGGTGAGGTCTGCGGTGTGGTCGGCGCCGTTGATGGTGACGGTGCCGCGGGCGCAGTCAATGGTGACCGGTGATGGTGTGATGACCGGGTACGGGTACTCTAGGACCCTGTCGCCGCTGGTGATTCGGACCCCAGACGACCACTCCCCTCGAATCACGTAGACGGGGTGCGCGGTGACATTCCCCTCATGGGCGATGGCTGCGGATTGAGGAGCCTGTGATCCGAAGGAGATAACCCCGCTAGGTGCCGGAGCGAAGAGGCCGAACCGCAACCCGACGTTCGCGCCGGCGGGGAATATCTGGGTCGTAACGGCCGGTCCATAGAGCCACGGTTCTGGAGCGAGGAGAGGGAGTTCGAAGTTGAACGCGGTGTCGCCTAGGTATTCGATTTTTGGGTCTCCGTCGATTCGAACCTCACAGGTGAGGAGGCCGTTGTCGGATTCGACGGAGAGTGCCCCCAGCTCACCGTCCCAGAGCAGGGATGAGGTGAACCGGGAGGCGAGTTCGCGAATGGGCAGAGCCTTCGCGATGATGGTTCCCTTGAGAGTGAGGGTACGGCCGGTACGGCGCGCCGGGTAGGAGAGCATGCCGTGCCCAATCTTGCGTTGGACATCGGCAGCCTCGACACCGGTGCCGCCGTCCCAGCCCTGCAGGTCAGTCACCCAGACCTCCAGCCCGTCATCGCTGGCTCCGTCCTCAAAGGTTGTGAGGACGAGGGAGCCATGAGCTCCGGTGAGCGTGACGCGGTGACGGTGCTGGCCAATCATCAGATCAGGACCCCTTCAAGGTTGAGATGGTGGTTAATTGCTTCTCCGACGCGGCGGCCGAATCGGTCAGGTGACATCTCGTCAGCCGCGTTGACGTGGACGTGGAGCCCACCGGATGCGGCAGCAACCGGTGCCGACCCTGCGGATGCAGAGAGTGCACGGTTGAGCGAGGATGACCGCACGCCAAGCGAGACAGAGCCACTGAGCGCGCCAGGAGTGAGTGCCGCGCTGAGCGTACCCATTCCTGCCTCTGCTGCTTCGACCGCGGCTTCGGTCATGTCCTTGACCGCATCGACAGCCACATCTGCGCCCTGGGTGATGCCCTCTGCGATACCCGAGGGAATCCAGATACCCACCTGGTCACGCATGACGCGAGACGGCGAGTGGATTCCTAGAGCAGACTTCACGAAGTCGGGTAGAGCGTTGACGACGCTCTTTGCGGCGTCAAGAACCGCGCCGGCGGCGTTACGGATGCCGTTAGCGATACCGCCGACAATATCTCGGCCGATAGAGAGCATCCGATCAGGGATGCCCCGCACCACACCAACGATGTCGGTGCCCATCGACCGGAAGAACCCGACCACGGTATTGATACCGGCGGAGACACCGTTCTTGATGCCCTCCCAAATGGTCGAGACAATCCGTCCGATACCATTCCAAGCGGCATCCCAGATGCTGCGAATCAGGTTCACGGCATTGGTGATGATGGAGCTGACGATGTTGATTGCGCCAACGACAATGCCCTTGATGACTT
>ERZ772929.59-NODE-59-length-11739-cov-3.05041_pt1 | contig 11739 bp, 8 predicted proteins | sample MGYA00512114_ERZ772929 | MGnify/ENA primary metagenome ERZ772929 (study PRJEB29015, sample SAMEA2738101) | human oral metagenome | biome: human oral; feature: human-associated habitat; material: saliva | place: China | collected 2263 ... | reverse complement strand
CTTCGCGCTGTCGGCGGCGACGACACCTGTCCTCTGGCCGACGCTCTCCTGTAGCTGTTCGATGAGTTTTTGCTGCGCTTTTGTGAGCTTACTTGTTTTACCTGCTGCCATGCTCTTGCTGCTCTTTCTTCCCTCTTACTACCGTATGATGCTAGTTACTTGCCGTTCGTGTCAGTCCGCCGCCTCAACATCCTCATCCAAGCCCATTATCCACTCTTTACGCTTCTCCGTGTCGCCGCCAAAAATCACGTCCAACACGCGCTCCGTTTCCTCCACGTCGCGGCGCTCCACCCGCTGCCAACACTTCTCCGAGCTGAACGCGTACTGGTGCAGTCGCTCACTCGTGGACTCACCCAAACCCTTCATGTAGTCCGTCGAATACGACAGTCCAGCGTCAGCCAATTGCCGCATCATGTCGTGAGCCTCACCGAGCGTGAACGCGGGCAACTCCACCACGCCGCCCTGCCCGTCGCCGTTCTTCACCGATACGACAGCCAACGGGGTTTTCACCTGAAACAGCAGGCCAGCGTCAATGAGACCGGGGAATAGTTTGTCCACGATCACGTACAGGAGCGTCGCAATGTGGGAGCCGTCAGGGTCAGCGTCCGTCGCAATCACAATACCCCCAGGGTAACGCATCGCGCCCAAGTCGAACGACGCGCCAAAACCCGCACCCACCGCGTTAATCAGGTCTTTCACCTCACCATTAGCGAGCACCTTCTCCGTGGACGCTTTCAACGCGTTAATACCCTTACCGCGCACACCGAGCAGGGCGCAGTCCAGTGTGCGGGCGCGTTTCAAGCCGGATACAGCCGAATCGCCCTCGCACACCATGAGGAACGTTGTCGCACCAGTGCCCGCCCCCTCAGCTTCTACGAGCTTCGCGGGGAGAGCCGCTTTCGCGATCTTCGCGGACGCGAGCGACGCGTCCACCTTCTTCTGCGCGCTCAACCGGGCGCGAGCGGCTTTCAACACGCGCTCACACACCGCCGGAACGTTCTTGTCGCGGCCCATCGCCCATTCTTCCAACGGGCCGCTCATCATCTTCACGAGGGCGTTCGACACGGCGCGCGAACCGTCCAACTGGTCTTTCGCCTGGTTAGAATACGTCGCGCCCGGCATCCGCACGCTCACGACGGCGACGAGGCCGTGCGCCACGTCCTCATACGTCACGTCCGGGTCTTTGACGCTCAAACCCTTTTTCATGGACCGCAGGCGCTTGTTGACCGCCGCCGTCAAGGCTTTTTGGAACGCCACATAATGCTTACCACCCAAGCGAGTGAACACCGTGTTACTGAACGTCTCCACATGCTCCGATGGCGCGTCACACCACGTAAACCACAGGTCCGCCGACATGGGCACCTCACGCTCACCCGCAGACACACTAGCGGCACCCTGCCGCCCATCCGACGGCATTGACGTTTTCAGCCACACGGTACTGGACGCGCTCACGTGGAACGGGCTTGTGGCGAGCTTGCGGGGTGCGGCATCCTCCAACAGGGTTTGCACGCCCTCGTCACCCTCAAACTTGTAGGTGGCGGTCCACGCTCCCGTCTCAGCGTCCACGGTGCCGCCGAGGTTCGCGGCCTCGCCGCCGCCGCGCGCAAGCTCCTGGTAGCTGGTGACGGTTGCTTCCATGCCGGGGGTGAGCGCACACGTGCGCTTCACCCTCTGCGCCGCATCCACATCCGAATACGGGTTATCCGACTGGAACACCGTGTCGTCCAGCCACACGGTGAACCTGGTGCCTTCCTCCCACCCGGCGCGCTCGCTCTTGGGGCGCGTGTCCGCGCTCTCATGCAGCACGCGCGGGTCAACCGGCGTAAACGCGTCACCAGGACCGTTATCCGCGTTGAAATACCCCGGCTGACCATCCTTGAAAGAAAGACGGAACTCGCGGCCACTCTTCCACGTCACCGCATCCACGCGCGCAGCAATCAACACAACAGACGAGAAACCCACGCCGTTAGTACCAACCGCCGAATGATTATCACCGTAGTTACTGGATGTTTTCGTGCGACCAATCGCATAATACACGCCCGAACCCACCACGCCGTGCTCGTCCGTCTGCTCAGACACCGGCAAACCAATACCGTTATCCTGCACAGTAAACGAACGGTCCTTGTTGAACGAGACGCGCACACGCGACGCATACCCTTTAAGCACCTGGTCAAAAGCGTTCTCAACCGTCTCCATGACGGCCTTCTGCTTCTGACGACTCATCGTTTCCCCGTCGTCCTCCTGGACACCGAACGTCAACGACAACCGCTTCAACAGATGTTCACGATCAGACAGGACTTGCAGCTTCTCCTCACGGAAACCACGCTTACCGCCAGCGCCCTTACCGCCCGCACTCTTCTTTGCCGCCACCTACTCAACCTTCCGTTCTCACGACCGCGCCAACCAGCACACATGCCACACTGACGCGTCAAGCGCACAAAATACTCTACGTAACCAATTTGACACTCCCCTAGCTTCCACTACGAGATTCCTGCGAACTAGGCTTGCTTAAACCACGGCTCAGCGGCTTCCTATATTGAGCAGGCTATCCCCGATTGTCGGTCGGTTCAGCTTTACACTATTACGCAACTTGGCTGAGTCTCAGCGCCTCACCCAAAATATTCAACGCGGCGTTCACGTCACGATCATGCGACGCGCCACAACTCTCACACACCCACTCACGCTCCGACAACTTTAACTCATCGTACTTGTGACCGCAGTCGTGGCAGAGCCTCGAACTCGGATAGAACCTATCCACCTGAACGAACGTCCGCCCATACCACTGCGCCTTATAAGCGAGCTTAGCCACAAAACCGCTCAACCCGTTTCGCAGGATACTGCGGTTCATCGCCCGCTTACGCGACTGGCCGTTGTGCGCGTACTTACCATTCTCGTCCAGCTTCTTCTTCGCCCGCCGCGTCATCTTCTGCACCGCCAAATTCTCCATGCCGATGAATTGGTTATCTTCTATCAGCCTGTGAGACAGTTGGTGCTGGAAGTCCTCGCGGAAGTGACGGACCTTCGCGCGCGCCTTGGCCACAACAGCCTTCTGCTTGCGGTAGTTGCTCGAACCCTTCCTCCTGCGAGACAGCTTACTCTGCTCCCACCTAACCCGCTCCTCCAACTGGCGGAGCCGGTCAGGGTAGTTAATCTTCTCACCCGTGGACAAGGTGAGGAAGTCTTTGACACCCAGGTCGATACCAACCTTGCCATTGACTGTCGGCTTGGGTTGAACATCCACGTTGAACAGGAGAATCAGGTAGTACACGCCGTTCTCGCGCTTCACCGTCCAACTAGAGAGCGCTTCGAGTGGGTATCGGATACGGTCTCGCCTGCGTATGCGAACCGACCCGAGCTTCTTGGACAGCGGATACCTGTTACCGTCCATGCGGCGTATCGGCAATCCATTACGAAACGACTGAACCGCATCGCTCTTGGACGCGAAACGGGGACGATTCTTCCCATACTCAGCTTGACGGAAGTAAGCGGCCTGCGTCTTGCGGAAGTCCATAATCGCATTACTCAACGCGTGCGACGGAATAGGACTATCCCTCAGCCACTCGTTCGCCGCCTTCATATCAGCTACGCTCGGATACTTGGGGTGAGGGTTAGTTTCCTTGTCATACGTGTTGAACGCCTCGACCTGTTGATTGTATGCGAAACGCCTCGCACCAAAACACTGCTCCAGCAACGAGGCCTGCATCTTGGACGGAGTAAACGGGATACGCTGCGCCACCTTGCGAACTACCATTTTAATTACATTCCCTTCCCTTACGTTTTCGCTGAAACGCCACCACATTGGCGGGGTAGCCCGGTCGGCCGCTCACTTGTCCTCTCAGCCGCGCGCAAGGCGCGCTCTATCGCAGAGCCTTGCGCATCTTCCCGCCCTCAGTAGGGTCAAGATCACACGTGGCCGCAAACAACGTCGCACCCGCGCTGAACATGACGTGCGCCATGAAGAACCTGGCGGCGTACCACCACGGCGACGCTTCACCAACCCACTGCGAGAGATTATAAAGACCGTAAGCAATCGCACCATCAATCAGCGCGCACACGACAACAGACATGAATCGCTCAACGCCACTACCGAGAGGAAGCTCGTACTCGGCCGCAGCAACAAGGTTATTCCACCGCCCCATCACGCGCAACAGCATCACCACAGCCACGACAGCAGCGAAGAAACCGCCAGCGGCGCTCACCTGAGCCGTCCCGAACACGAACCAGAAACACGCGAGACCGTAAGCGGCCACTGTGAAATACCTGGCGACCTTAGCGGCAACAGCGATCATGTTCTACCTCATTCCTTCACGCGCGAACACTCACAGGCGACGCCCGACATCGTTACATCTTTCCAACAAGAACAATCATAGCGCGAGAGAGGCACAACCTGCGCGACGAACACGCGCACATGACAGATAACACACATAAAGAAGGCGACGCGCGGCGGCGCTCAACCGCGCTGGCTGCGAAAGAAAAACCTCAACACGACACCCAGCCCACGCGACAACACCCAGCAGCACGGCATACCCGAACGTGTGAGCCAACAGAACGATGCGGCGAGAAGCACCAGCCAACAGCATCACGATACGCCACCCCTGTCAGCGTGGCGCTGCGCAAAACTCGCGAACATTCGCGCCCGCATGATAACGCTCAACACCTCACATAGCAGCCCATCAGCGCCCATCGCCACCAAAGCAGCAACGCCCCACGCTCGGCTCACACCGCCGCCAGGAACAGTAGCCAGCATGACAGCGAGCCGCACGCAACGCCCCGGAGCGAACTGCTACGCGCGCCAAGAGCGCGAACCGGACGGCAAACACGATAACTAACACGTGTTAGATGTGCGTTTCGCGAGCAAACACGTCTCGCCAGTACGAGAACGTGGCCGCTTTTTCTCGCGCGCTCAGAAACGCTCCTGGCGTTTCACTCGACGTTCGCGTCGTCGGGCGTCTTGTCGTCACGGAAACCGACGAACACCGGGAAGCGCAGCGACCGGCCGCCCACGCGGTTACTGGTTTCCTCAAAGAAACGGACCTCAACCATCCGTCCCACGTAGGCGTCGCGGCTGCCCCAAATCTCGCGCTTCTCCTCATCCGTCAGTCCCGACGACACGTTCACCGTGTCACCGCCATCCCCTAGCGCCAACGTGAGGGATCGCAGCCCACCCTTGTTTTCGCCGTCAATGGCTTCCTCGAACCCGACGATGGGAAGATCAGCTGTTTTCATGCGTTTGACTTTCAGGAGGGCGCTTGTCCGTTTGCGCTCGTACACGCTGTCCGGGTTGTTCAGCATCACACCCTCCCATCCTCGACTGTGCGCGTACTCGCTCCATCCGCCTATATCGCTTATAGTCGCTTCCCCCAGCACGGGGACTTTACGAACGCGGCCTTCGTCTGGTAGCGCGTCCACCATGCGTCGCCGCTCGCGGTACGTCTTGTTGCCTGTCCCGTCGTCGAACACGGTCGCCGGGACCACATCGAACACGTGGAAGGACACGCCACTCTTGTCGCCTCCCGAGCGAACAATGCTACTGGTTGCACGGAATCCTTCGCCCGTTGTCATCGACTCGCACCCGTCAGCGATCAGCTCACCGTCCAACATCACGCGCCCCCACTCGCTGGGGACAACAGCGGCAGCCGCCGCCTCGACTTCGACCAGGCCGCGTATTGGCTTCCCCTTACGGGAGCGCGCCGCGACGACGCGGCCACGGTCCACTTCGATGAGTGCCCGCACGCCGTCAAGCTTTTGCGTGACAATAAACACGGCGTCGTCACCGTACGCGCTGATCTTCTTCTCCCACGGGAACGCTAACTGCGCGTTAAACTCGGGAACGAACCCCGGCCCGTATACGCGGTTCAGCAGCGAAGCGCCCACCGTCAGCGGCCACTTCTTCGCGAGCACCTGCGCCGCCACGTCGCGGCCGCGCTCGTCGCCGATGAGCGATAGGAAGAACAGGACCATCCCCACCTCACGGTCACCGCCATTATTGTGCTCACACAGGTACTCCGCAAGGTCAGCAAGCCCCATATTGTGTGGGACGGGAGGGACGGTGCGCGCCAGCTTCTTCGTGGACAAGCCCGTCACCTTGTTCTCGTCGGCGAGAAAGCGCAGCACGCGGCGAACAGCGCCGTCGCCAGCGTATTCGTCCAGCACCGCCGCCTTACCGCTCACCTTCGGTTCACCCCTGAGCGCCAGCAGCGCGCCCGCGACGCGCTCACACTCCGACACGCGAGAATCAACAGCCACAGTAACCGCATTCCCCTTTCACACAAGAAACAGCGTCAACGCCCGCGCCACGAACCTAAGAACGCGCACACCGCAGCCGCGCACGAAAACGCGGGGCGGGAGCCGGGTACAGCCCGCACCGCGCAGGCGACAAACTATAAACCCAGCCGCCCGACGTTCCCACACTCAATAGCCCCGCGACGAGAAATAGACGCGCCCGGCCGCGCGAGGCAGCGCGGGGACACGCAGCTACTGAGATTCAGCGTCACCGCTCACCGGCTGCACCTGGACCAGGTAAAACCCCTCTCCGCCGCCGAAAACATCACGGTACGTCACCTTACAGCCGTCCGGCCCAACCGACGCGCACGCGCCAGAATACACGACAAAACCGTCAACGCCATCAAGCTTTGTACCCGGCCTTCCAGCCGCCGCCAGTTTTAGTGTTCCTCTCAGCGTACCAGGGGAGCCTGGAACCGTCTGGCAAGCGTCGAACGCTCAGTGCCACGCGATCACCCGCGTTAGCGACGCCCGACGCGCCCTGAGACGAAACAACAAGCTCTCCGCCGCGCTCTTTAACACCCGCCGCAGCATCAACGTCATCCACCACCACAGCAGCGTATTCGCCAATGAAAGGCAAGCCGGAAACAGCGACTGTATACTCGCTCGACGATGAGCGCCACGACCGACGCCCACGCAACCGCTCGCGAAACGCCCACGCCTCGCTTCACGAAAAACATGATGGCAGACGCGAGAACAACTACCGTCACACCGAAGGCCGCCCAAACAGCCAAGTCCGAGGCCATTGTACCCTACAGGACGCTACCCATAATAAACACCTCTCTTTTTCGGGCCGTCAGTCGGCTGCTCGAACGGACGTGACCGCGTAAAAACGCGCCTTACCGCCCCACTTGCTGCGCGACTCGTCGCCCATAGCAACATCCGCGCCATATCCAGCCGTACACTTGCACTCGCGGGCGTCCACGAAACCACCCACGCCATCAGCGCGCACCTCACCCTGCCCAGCGGGAGAGACGACAACAGCCGCGTCAACCTGAACGCGAGACCCACGGAAACACGCGACCTCCGGCGCCCTGTCAGTGTCAGCGAACAGGACAGCACCCGAATCCGTTTCAACCTCTATGACATGCGGCGCAACGCCCCGCACCGTCGCGTTAAACGCGCCCAGCGGCTTATAGAACTCGTCCGGCACCGGGCGCACCTCCTCCATCATGTCAGAGTTAAGCATGAGCGCCCAGGCTACGAAACCAATCACCCCAAAGATGAAAAATGCGGACAGCCTCACATAAGAGCCGCCGACGACACCGCTCAACGCAACAAACTCCCCAATGATAGAGAGTAAGGCAACCCACCCAACGAACCTACTCTTCCACTTCGCAACATATCCGTACATGAGCATGATAAACAACCTTTCTAGCAAATCGTTCAAGAGGCGACAATCTGCGCGCCGCCCTTTTACACAACCACACCGCGACCCGCCACGCCACAACAAAAACAGCAAGCGTGGCGCACCCACGCGTGCTACACTATAACCAACACAAAAACGATACCAACAAACGACGGTAGGAGACGCGCCATGTTCGTCAACCTCGACACCAACGACACCGCTTACGAGACGACACGCAAGTGCCTCCCTTACCACTACGCGGCGGCGGCCACCAACCCACACGTGCAGGCAATGGCAGCAGAGCGCCTACAGGCCGGGTGGACGCCCAGCCAGCTCAGGCAGACGCTCCCACGCCTCAACCGGCGAAGCCTCGCGACCATGCACCACGCTTCCTACGTCGTCAGCGTGTGGACGTGGGCCGCGCCCGTAGACAAGGCACCTAACGTCATGCGCCGCAAAGCGGAAGCGAAAGCCGCGCGCACCATCGAGCGCCGACTCGCTCAAACAGAGCGTGAACAATGGTCGAGCGAGGATGGTAAAGCAGCGCTCGCGCTCCCCAAGCAACTGTGGGAGCAGGTACAGAGCGATCATCCCGAGTACGGGCGCGCACAAACCGCGCTCGCCGTCTCCCGGATTCTCACCGAGCATAGGAACGCCAGCGTTTAACCGGAGGCAGCAAAGCGGTCGCCACAGCAAGCGAGCATACGAATAGAGAACGGCGCTAGAGAAAGACCACACCACGGTCACAACTCTAGCGCCACACTCTTACACTCAGCGTAATCTTCTACAGATCCTTCAGCACCGACACGCGCTCACCCGAAGCGAAAACATACTCAGTCAAACTATCATCAGACCACGTGGTGCCATCGCTGCCGACCCAGCGCACGTTGTCACCCAACGCGCCGACGCGAACAGACATGTAGGTCACATCTCCAACCTCAACGACCGCGCCATCTTCTCGAAAAACACAGAAATGAGAGAACGGGAAAACGTACCTGTCATCGTAGATGCCCATTAGTTCCGCGTATCGCGCGCGAATCTCTCGCTCCACACGCGCCTCCTGTTTCGTCAACTTGTTAACAATCGATAACACGTAGCCTATCACACGATAGACGACAACGCGACACCGAGGATACTCACCGTCCGCGCATTGACGCGCACGCGGCCCGCCACCGCCCCTCCGTGATGAAACCCGGTACGCCCAGGCGCACCTCCACCGGGCGACGAAAACGCTCAGGAACCGCATCAACCGCCTGTGCCAACGCAGTGCCGTCGCCAGCTTTCACAGCATTTCGCACAGCCGCCACGTGAGCGCCCAGCACGTTCTTCACACTCACAGTCTCCACATCACCATTGCGGCCCTTGCCCTTCTGCGCCGCCTTCCAATCAAAATCGAGGGGATGTCCCGCCTGCATGAGCATCTCCTGCACGGGCACCAGCGCCCACAAGCCGAAACGACGCGCCACCTTCTTACCCGAATCGCCGACACTGTTCATCTCGGCAACACGCGCCAACCCGCCTTTCACCGCCTTCTTCGTCGGCAAACCATTCTCACGCACGCCCAGAGCGTCCAGCCACTTACCGATAGTGGAGCCGCCCACGTTAAAGAGTTTCCCCAAGTCCGTCGCCGACACGAAACCGTCACTGCCCGCTCCCGGCTGTTTCACACGCTGGTTAGCGTACCCTCGTACAAGGTTAATGCCCGCGTTCTTGCGCGCCCACGCAGCCACCGCATCCACACTCCACAGCGCAACACCTCCGCAGCGGAACGCCAGCCCAGCGTCCGCCGCATCCTGCGTCGGAATCATGCGCTGAACGCGGCCACCGTTCACACGCTCACGCAACATGCCGCCAGCCGACAACAACGCCAACACGTCACCGCGCCCCACGCCCCGATAACAGTCATGCAGGTTCTCGACGCGAGCGTGCGACGGCGACTTACCCGTCGTGTACGCCGCCTCCGGCAACTCTAAATCAACGACATTCATGAGTCCCACAAGACACCCCCGTTTCTCTTTATCTCCTACACACCCACTGTATCGTGCGCGTGCCCGCTTACGCAAAGCCCCAACAAGCGGGCACGCACGCAGGTGCGCACGGCCAACCTCGCCACGCGCGCTTTACCGCTGCAATAACAGTGTTTCGCTTCCCCATGCGCCTCTCGAACAAAGTTCTACGGCAAACAGAAATCACCCGACCATCCATACACCGCGCGTAAACGGAACCGGATGCGCCCAGAAAAGGAAAACCCGCAACCAGAGGCGACGCCTCCCCCGGTTGCGGGCGGAAACACACCCGTCTCAGGGTTTGCTTCACTCCATATATGGCTCCGATCATTTGTGCGTCGGCCACGCTCAGCGTGACCGAGAGGCCCGACCGTGAATCTGTTAACACCACAATATCACACCTTCCGACAGGCGCGCAATACGACGCAAGACAGTAACCCAAAATAGAAGCCTGCAACTAGAGACGATACCACCTCAGTCGCGAGAAGAGGTAAACCCACGGACTTGGCAACTTTTGCCACTTTCATTGATATTACCCGTATGTAATAACGTTTAGGGATACACGAGGGAGGCGCGTTGGCTAAGAATCAGACATACAAGCGTTTCGTTGTGCGCCCAACGTATTTTCTGGGCGTAAACGGCGAATTACTTGACGGCTCTCCTATCTTGTCATCTCTTGCTTCTGAGATTCGGGACATTTCAGCTTGCGCAACTTACATCGTCCGCAATGACGCCGCTTTGTGGTCTGAACTATCACGCGTCGCCTCTCCATCTCCCGCTGACGCCGGTCGTCTGGCAGGTGTTGCTATGCCCGATTTGCTGACCACTGGTCGCATTGGAAGGTCGCGTAAAGAGCGTCTACTTAGGCATAGCGTAGTTACATCTTGCAGGTCGTGGCATGAGAGGGTCGAGGCCGCAAGTGGGGAAAGTTCCAAGTACGTGAGCAGTGGCTGGCAGCGCACCGCAAACGGGTCTGCACCCTCATACGGCAAGGATTACGTAAACCTCGGCGCGGTGGATAAGTGTTACGCGGCCATCGAAAATTCTCCTTTTGCTGACGGCGAGATTGTCCTGAAAATTGTTATCCAAGGGCAATGGTATCGGCTGATCTTCAACTTCGATAACAAGAGGTTCACTGAAGGCAGGGTCACCCTGCCTGTCATTAAAGTTGAGGACGGCCAGCCGGTTTTTATCTTCACGGTCGTCACCGATAATCCTGTTGTGCAGTTTTCGGGCGACTATACCATTGGCGTGGATGTGGGGATAAACGACTATGCCACCGTTGTGGTACGCAGTGTCGAGACTGGGCGAATAGTGCATGAAACCACGCTCTCTCAGCGGGTCCACTCACTCTGGAACAGCGTAAGAGCGTCTGAGGCTCAGGTACGCGACCTCAAAAAGAAAGCCGCAACGTTGCTTCGTGACCGGCAAGCCAGAATGTCAGCTTTGGATGAGGCGCAGCTCCACCGTGAGGCGGCATCCAGAAAGAAACGCGAGCTTGCGATTCTTGCGGCACAAGAGATAGCCTATCTGTCGCACGGGTGGGGTAACGCCGTCGTTGCCGTGGAAGATTTGAGCTGGATTAGAAACACAATGAGCAGCGGCAGGTGGAACCGAGGGGCGTTCGTCCAGTGGCTCACTCATTACGTTTCGCAGAACGGCGGCTGGGTCGTATCCGTGAACCCAGCGCACACGTCGCAACTGTGCTATAAATGCGGCGCTAAAGTCTCGCACCCAAACCGCAAGCTATCCGTATGTCCCGAACACGGCGCAATGGACCGGGATGTTAATGCAGCCGCAAACATTGCCGCTAGAGCCGTCCCGCGCGTGGCTAAAGCGCGGGCAACACGAGCGAAAAACCAGAAACTACAGCCACAAGCGCCGCTCAGGACGCCGCCCGCTCGGGCTTCGTTGAAGTATCCGGGGCGGGACAGGACGAAAAACAAGCCTACCGAGAAAAGGAAGAACCATCGCCGAACTGTGAGGGAGGTGATTCTTCCTTTATGCCCCGCTAGGGCACAAGCGCAACGCTTGGCGGCCAGCGTACTAGCGGACCAGGGCACACGTAGCACCCTGAGGACCAGTAAGGCGGCACTCAAACAG
>ERZ772929.58-NODE-58-length-11799-cov-5.68946_pt1 | contig 11799 bp, 15 predicted proteins | sample MGYA00512114_ERZ772929 | MGnify/ENA primary metagenome ERZ772929 (study PRJEB29015, sample SAMEA2738101) | human oral metagenome | biome: human oral; feature: human-associated habitat; material: saliva | place: China | collected 2263 ... | reverse complement strand
ATGAGCTTCTAGATGGGTTGTAGGTTGGTATGGTTGGTGGTGTGGTTGGTGAGGTGGTTATAGTTGTAAATTATATTTAGTTATAGTTATTTTTTATAACTAAAAGTATTGACTTTTTTTATTTTAAGTTTATAATAGTATTATCAAATAAAGAAAGGAAATATATTAATGACTTTACAAGATTTTATTATTTGGCAATGTTTATTATACTTACCTATTATAGGTTTAAAAATTTTTGAAAAATTTTTATAAAAAAGTGTTGACAAATAAAAAAAGAAATGATATACTTAATACATAAATAAGGTAAAACAAGAACATATAAAGGAGTTAAATAATGAAAAAATTACAATTTAAATTAATCTTTCATTTATATGATTTCGAAGTAAATGCAGAAACACTTAAAATTTTTATTAAATTAATGGATAGAGTTTTAGAGCCATCACATGAACATAACTGTAACGGTTACAGAGGTGAAAAGTTAATATCTCTAAAATTTAGTTCTACATCTACTATTGACAATGAAACAATTAAAAATCGACTTGAACTTGAATTTCAAGAATACTATAGAAAGCTATTTAACATTAAAAAAGGTAAATACAAATCACCATCAAAATTTATGGTATTTGATAATGAAAAACAAAAATATATTTTTATAAAAAATATTAAGGGGATATTAAAATGATTGTAGCAACTCAATACTTAAATGAAGATAAACATAGATATGAATTAAAAATTGAAAATTTATATTGTGGTGTATTATTATATCATTTAGTAAAATATGATAATAAAATTTCAGAAGAATTTATTAAACTAATTAATGAAACACTAGAATATTATTTTCATTATGAAACAACACTTACATTAGAACAAGTACAAGAAATAGTAAAAAATGCGTGTAAAAAATATAATGTAATTCAATTACAAATTGAAAGGGGGTGATTTTATACGTCAAGAGGTATTAAACGATATTATTAGCGCTATTAAGCGTTACAAGGAGCGTGACCCAACATATAAAGCTTTAGTAATTTATATATTAGAAGAATTAGAAAGTTGTATTTTGGGTTACTATAATAACTTGCAACTTAATTACTTATTAACAATGCTTAAAGATAGTTACTATCTTATGGAATTATATAACACAACAACTAAAAGAAAAGGAAAATAACAATGACAAAAGAACAAAAACAATTTACATCAATCAACCTAGTTGGGAAAATCTCAGCTACATCAAACAAAGTTTCAGAAGATTTTAAGCAAGAAACACCAACAAAAACACTTTATATTGTACCAAAAAACAAGAAAGAAATTGAAAAACTTAAAAAATTTGGTCTACCTCTTTACACACCAAAAGAAAAAGGGTCTGAAAGTTACACTATTGTAAAATCAGCTAAAACTGTAAAACATTATAAATCAGTAAAAGATGAAGCACCACAAAAAATGATTATGACAGTTGAAGATGAAAACGGTCAAACAATCCCTAATTTGTACACAGAGGAAAACGTAATCTTTAACATCACAAAAGTAAAAGCACAAAAAGGAAAAAATGATTTTTATCGACTTACAGCAATTCTTGCACCTGTTGGTACAATCCTAGAAGTAGAAGCAACTAATCCTTTTGGAGATTTGGAAGCGTCAGAAGATGAACTACCATTTTAATTAATGTATGAAACGAGATAAAAAATATTGGGATAGATATGAAAGTAAATCTATCTCAGGAAAGATGGCTTTACCAAGGGCACCATCAAAGGGTTATAAAAATACTGTTTATGATAGTTCAGAATATGCTAAAAATATATATACAACAGATAGAGATGGTTCTAAATTTACTTATGGTGTTCAGATACAGAAAACGTATGTAACAGATTTAGATATGTTAAGACGAGCTAATGAAGTATTATTTACAAATTTATATAGTCATTTAAAAGAACCTATAATAATAACTTCTCCAGCAACTTATACCGAGTTGACTAGTCTTGTTTCTGGAAAATATAAAAAAATACTTGAGGAATTTGCAGATGTTAAAAGAGAAATCAAGTATAATGCTATAGATAATGAACAAAATAAGCATATACAACAATTTATGTCTGTATTAGCTATTCGTGAACATTCAATCACTAATTTAATGAAACGTATAAAACGGTTTAATCATAATATGAAATCTGAATTATACAATGGTTATACAAAAAAGAAATATAAATATGCAGTGAATATTGTTACTTATGCATTTTTATATTAAAAAAGAAAGAGAGATAAAATGGAACTTAACACAAAAGAAGAATTGATTGCTTTTCTAGAGGGTTTGAAAAATGATGTAGAAACTATTAAGGCTTCTACTCGTCAAGAAACACAAGAAGAAACACAAGAAGAAACACAAGAACCAGAAGAACTACAAGAGCAAGAAACAGAAGATGAAATTGCTAAACTATTGGAGGAAAAATAAAATATGGACTTTATGAAATCACATTATCAAGATGAAAAACTTGATAAATCAAATGAACTTAATTCAACTATGTCTATTTCTGAAACAAACAAAGCCGATGAATACACAAAGAAATTGCAGAATTTAGGAGGTAATGCATAATGCCAAATGGAATTACAAAAGCAAGTAAACAAGCACTAATTGAATTTAACAAAGCTAACGGAACGGCTTGGACTTTTGGGGGTAATCTTACAACCAATAGAACAGAGTTTGAAACCTTTGTAAATAAATTCTTGTTTCCAAAACTAGCAGAAACAGAACTTGTTTCAGAAATTCTTGGAAATCGTTTCCAACGTTTTGCAGTGGAACAAGATTTTATCGGACAATATTCTGAGGAATACGTTATTTTAGATAGTGTGCCAGTAGATATGAACTTGTCTAAAAAAGAGGAATTATTCCTTAAACGTAACTATCCCTTGATTGCTTCTAAAATTTATGGTAATTCATGGTTTCGTAAAGTTAAGTTTACACTCAATGATAATGATGTTAGACAAAATTTTTTAACTTTGGCGGACGCTACTAAATATGCTATTGGTGTTCTTAAGAAGAAAATTTCAGACATTAATATTACAGAAGAAGCTGAATTCAAGGCAATGTTGATTGAATATGCTTTGAATGTAGCAAAAGAAAAGCGCACAGCTTCCACTAAAGAAGAAGTTATCAAGAAATTATCACTTGCTATCTTGAATATGCAAAACAACTCTGATAAATATAATGAAACATCTACAGCGTCTGGTGGAGCACTTGGACGATATACAACAGTATCAAGTATTGATGATTTGCTAATTATTACAAGTGATGAAATTAAAGCTGACCTTTTAAACACACAAATTGCAACTAGCTACAATATTCAAGGTTTGGATATTACTAATAAAATCATTTCATTTAATGATTTGGGCGGTGTGTACAAACTTAAAGAAGATTTAACTTTGTCAACAAACGACCAAATTACTAAACTTTCTGCAATGGGAGATTATCAATCAGAAAAAGGTGATGTAATTGAAGCTGGTACAATCTTTACTTTTGATGTAACATCAATTTTTGGAGCGGATAAGGTACAAGAAATCAAACCAACAACTGAAAACTTTGCTTTGGTGCTTGATAAGCGAGCAATTCGCTACAAACAGTACACGAAAGATATGATAGTTAACTTCTTCAATCCTGAGTATAAGGAGTGGAACTATTGGTTACATTACTATAGCTTTAAATCAATCTCACCATTTTACAATAAAATTGTAATCGGCGGATAAACTTAAGGGGGTATATTCGCCCCCCTTTATTTTTTATTAATAAGGGGTATAAATGGATTTTAATACAATAGAAACATCTTTTAAAGAGAAGATAAAGCAAAGGGTCGTTTCTCATAGAAATAGGTTTTATAAACTTATATATAACCGTTACGCTGAAATTTTACCATTTACAATATCTTATGAAAATATCGATGAACGTTTTAAGGTTGATTTAATTCAACTAGAAAGCATGTTAAGACATAACTATAATGTTGCTATTGGTGAAGATGTGACAGGTGATATTGTAATTCTGGGATATGTAAATTTAAGTAATAAAAATAATTTTGATTATCATTATTTACCTAAGACATATACTAAAAAAGATATTAATTTTTTAATAAATGAAGCGTATATTTTACCAGAATATAATCAACTTAATCAATATGATAAAAATGGTAATTTTATTGTTATTCAAAACAAGGTATATAATTATATTAATGATTATGAAATTATAGAACATTATGCAGAAGAAATTGCTGAAATTTCTTTATCACGCTTTAGTCTTATTTTACAAGCAAAAGTCATGACTTTTTTTAGGGGTGATTTAAACGGTGACGATTTAGAAGAAGTGATTGATGACCTATTCAATGGTGCGCCAGCAATTAAAACATCAGTACAATTTGATGTAAACGAAAATATTATTCGTTTTGATAACGGAAATATTACATCAACATTAACAGAATTGAAAAGAGAATTTCAAAATAAGTTATCTGAACTTAATTCTATGCTTGGTATTTCTTCTCTTGGTGTTGATAAAGAAAGTGGCGTTTCAGATGAAGAAGCTCAGTCTAACGCTTCTTTCAAGAAATCTAATGAGAATATCTATTTGTTTGCTAGAAATAATGCTCTTAAATTTCTTAATGAAAGATATGAAATGGATATACACGCTGAATTTTCTGAAAACATGGTAAAAGAACTTTCAAGCCTTGAAAAATTGGAGATGTTAAGTAAATGACAGTAAAATTATATAGTATTTTAACAAGTTTGATTGATAATGCATACATTGAAACAAATTTTACTAATAAATTTAATCAACTTTATCACAACAACCCAAACTACAATATTAGTAGAATGATAAGTAATTACGAAGAAGATGGAAATGAATTAACATATCTAGTACAATATTATTTGACTTATGGTTTGCAATTTTTAGGTGATAATAGAAAACGTTTTGAAAAAGAATTGCTAAGTAAATTTTATAATCGTAAAATAAAAGTGCAAACTATTGACTTATGGAATAATTTATTAGTTGGGGTTGTAAGTGAACATCAAGATATTATAGTAAATATGTATAGAATTGATGATTGGTTAAAAGGTAAAATTAATACTAAAACTACAAGTGATAGCCAAGGTGAAAATCGGACAAATAATATTAATAGTTCGCAACCTCAAACACAAACAAATGTTACTTTAAATCAAGATAGTATTGATTATGCAGATGATTTATCTATTAATAAAGGCAAATCTTCTAATAGCAATGTTTCAACTTATCAATCAGAAAACCATGATTTGAAAACATTGATAGATTATCAGAAAATTACTAATGAATTTTGGAATAAGCTAGATTTAGCTTTATTTTCGCAAGTGGGGTAAATTATAAATGGAAGGAAGAAATCAAGATAATTTTAATCAAATGGAAAGTCACGCTAAATTTCCATGGTCAACTAATATGAGTTTAGAAAACCATTATCAGCCGTGGTATGACGATAGACGTGATTACAATACTAACGCACCAAGTTACTATGATTATCTAGCTAATACTAATCGTTATTTAGATAAATTAACATGGCTTACTAATCGTGTTGCTCGTAGAAATATTAATGTTCAATCAACTAATGCAATTCGATACACAAAAGAGTTTGACTGGATTGATGAAAATAAAGAACGTGGTATTAACTGGCATGATGTTATTAATCTTAAATGTGAACTTGTTCTATCAAAATTAGTTAAAAGATTACAATATCAACAATTAGACGGACAATATAAGGATTTGGAAAGTCCTAACTCTTTAATTATTGAAAATGATGGTCTTTATAATCCAGATGTAACTAATTATCTTATAGAATTAAACAAAGATGTTAGAGCATTAAATACTAAAATTGATAATCTTAAAGCTGATATTCTAAGGGCAGTTGATGAAAAAACTAAAGAATTTGAACGTCGAATAGATGAAAAGATTAATAATATTAGAGTGCCTGAACAAAATCAACAAGTTAATGAAACTAAGGTAAATGAATTAATAGATAAAAAATTAACTGAAATCAAGCCAAAAGTTGATAATATTAATAGAGCAGTTGAAAAGATTGTAAATAATCTCAATACGAGTGGTGCAACAGATAGTGCTGAACTTGCCACATTTAATTTAGTAAGTAATATTGCACATGGTAATATTAATGTCTATACCACTGAAAATAAACAAGGTTATATTACCACTCGTAAAACAGAGGGTGAAAACGATTTGTGGGTGAAATAATGTCATATAATATTGATTTAAGAAAACATGCAATGTTTTATATTGAAGGGCAAGAAAAAAGACAAATTTTGAATAAGAATTTTGCCTTTAGACCTAAATTGAAATTAAACATAGAATATAATATTGAAAGTCCTTATTTAGTAAAACAAGAAAATTTAGGTAACTGGTATAGTTTAACTTTTAAAAATGTTGCTAATAATGAAATAATTGGATATTATACTATTGAATTTCTAATTGAAACTGAACAAGTTTTATCACCTTTAACATTTGGTGAAGGCTTATTAGCTTCTGATAATTTTACATTGTATTCAATTTTGGCTTATGAACATGATGTTATAAATGATAATATAAAATTTAATTATGAAGCGACTAATACTTCATTTAGTTCTTTTTATGGTGGTTTTAGTTTACAAGGACATTTTGATACTTATGTTAGAAATTTATACAATGTAACTGATGAATGGGAAATAGAAACAAATACACCTGAAAAAATTTCAATTTCTAATTTAATAGGGTGGTCACAATCAGCTATATATACCAAAAAAATTGGTGATAAATTATTTTTGGATAAAAACATATATTATTTTGGAGTTTTTGAAGATAATTATAATGATTCTATATCTTTTGGTGTAAGTAAGGATAAATTTAAATATAAAATCGATGAAACAGGTTCTATATTTTTACCTGAAAAAAAATTAATTGGTAAGTTTAAAGCAGAAGGCTCTGAAAGTACTGACTATATTGAAATATATATGAGTAAAGGAAAACAGCAAATATTAGAAGATTATAGCATTAATACTTATACATATCAACAAGGTCTTACTAAAAAAACTGATTTTATTTCATTACCTAAACAAAAAAAGAGGTTTTTTATAAACAATAATCCAATACCAAATGACTACTTAGATAAAGTAAGTTCAAAAAATCCTCATGTAAATATATTTACTGATAATGAATGGAAAAAAGCTAAATATGTAGAAAGTGATAATCAGATATGAATTTAACTAAATTTGTTTTTTTTGAAAATACTGAATTAGTTAATATCCAAAATACAATACATTTTGAAAACAATCAGATTAGAGATGATTTTTTTGAAAGGTATAATAAATTAGAATTTGAAAGTCTTTTCAATTTTCGTAGAGATAGGGGCTTATTAAAAGTCCCTAAACTTTACGAGGACTTACTAAAATTTAATTATGGATATTTTACTAATCAGAAAGAAAATAGAAGATACTACTTTTTTATAACAGATTATGAATACTTAAATGATAATACAACACAAGTAACCATTATGCCAGATTTTGTAATGACTTTTTGCCAAGGTAATCGTTTAAATGAAATTGGACAAGTTGAAATTATTCGGCAACATGTTACGCAAAATAGGTACAATGAATTAGAACAATATTTAAGAAATACAGATGATACTTTACAAGTAAAATCATTAAAATATATTAAACATCTATCAATTCCTATGCTTGAAAGTTATATCTTACTAACAACAAGTGTTGACCTTGAAGCAGATTTTGGTACAGAGAAAAAACCCGTATTACGTTCATCAACTGGAGGCGTGTTTGATGGTATGAAATCAATGTTAAATGCTTATATTATACCATCGGAAAAATGGGATAGTTTTCTAACTCATTTATCATCTTTTCCGTGGATTGCGCAGAATATAAAAGAAGCTTGTCAGATACCATCTTTACTTGTAAATATTGAAGAACAGAAAAAAGTTAAATTTAAAGATAGTGAAGTGGAATTTTACAAACTCAAAAAAGGTGGTAAATCAAAAGAGATTGATTTAGGTAAAATAAATATTGAAAAAGATACATTGTTAAACATGTTAGGAATTGACAACATGCCACATCTTTTGAGAAATGGATATTTTACCTTTGAACTAACTGATTTTAGCGGTAATATTGTACCATTAGAACCATCTAAAATATATCAAGGTTTGAAGTTTAGGGCTGTTGCTACAATAGGTTATAATAATTTATTGAAAATTTATCCTATTGGATATAATAATGAACTTGGTGATAAAAAAGGTACTTATTTAAATGTAAATCTTTCATTTATTGAGTTTAACAAAATGAGTACCGTCATAGATACAGCCAAACTAGAATGGGCTAAAGGAGCTTACAACCGTGAATTAGATAATAGTAAGACTATTTCTGGACGAGCTTCTAAAATCATGGATAGCAACAGTTCTGTACAAGATAAATTCTTTAACGCTATGAGTGTTTTCTCTACGTTTAAAGGTGGTATTGGTTCTGTTGCAGGTGCTTTCTCTGATGAATATGATTATTACCGTAAGCAAAAAGCTGATAAACAAACTTTAGCTTTAAACGCTAATCAAGTAAATGATGGAAATTATCCAAATAGTTTACTTTTAAAAGATAATATGTTTGGTATTCATTTATTAATTTCATCACCACATAAATTTGAACTAGATAAGTTAAAGCAATATTACAATTTATATGGTTTTGATTTTGATGAAAAAATGGAACAATTAGAACCAGTTAATAGTATGAATAATGTTAACTATTTACAGTTTAAGGGAAACTGGTATCTAAACGAAGCAGACCCACAAATTAATATAGTATTAAAAACAATTTTTGAAAATGGTGTAAAATTCTGGCACTATGATGGTACACAAAATAGACAGATTAATAGACCTATTTTAGTAAATAATTGGAGAGGTTAATATATGGCTAAAAATATAGACCTTTATAATTTTTGTAAAAATAATTTAGGAAAAGCTTTTGATATGGACGGTCAATGGGGTGCGCAATGTGTTGACCTAATAGTAAAACTAAATCAAGAGTTTGGTTTAGGTTTAAATACAGGTGGTTTATATGCTAAAGACATCTATTATAATAACGTACCATCAAATGTTCGAAAAGTACAAGGTGACCCTAACAATGACGCTAATGCAAAAAAAATATGGGATACCCTCCCCCTTGGTGCTATCGTTTTCTTTACTAATGCTAACGCTGGACATGTGGCTATTAAATCAGGTGGTTGGTGTTGGTGTTTGGAACAAAATTATAATACCAATGGTTGGGGTGGGCCAATTACAAATGATAATATTGGTGGTTGGATTGAAAGTGGTGGTGCTGGTTTTAGTGGTGCATGGGTTATTAATGATGGTGCTAGTGCTAGTGATGGTGTGGCAGAAGCAAAGAAAGATAAAACAGGTAAATCATTACAACCTAATATTGATATTGGAAGAGCGATTAAATCTCTAGACTTAACACAAATAAAAAAAGGAATAGAAAATATGTTAAATGAAATTGTTGAAGTATTTGATAATAGAGTTTATCAAACATCAAATGATTTATATACAAATAATATATTAAATGTTGATGTTGAAATGAATACTTTAAAAGTTACCTTGAGCGAAGATTTTATTAATGGTTTAAAAGATAATCTATTTAAGGGATTAGATGAAAGTAATAATAAAAATATTAATTGGAATGGTAAAAGTCGAAAAGGCTCACCAGTTAATTTAAATCCATCAAGTATCTCATCAGATGAAAGTACTGAAGAAAAAAAGGTGGAATTAATTACTAAAATATGTTTACAGTATGAACCTCAAGCTAACTCTTATGGTATAGCAGGATTAGTTGGTAATTTTGTGGGTGAAAGTAATATTAACCCTAAAACTTTTGAAGCTGATTATGTGGGAGCACACATTAAACAACCATCTAAAGACATTCCACCAACAGCTGAAGATTTATATGGTTCGTGGGATAATTTTAGAAGACTTTATAATATTGGTTTAGACGAGGGAACATATAGACACGATGGTAAACATTGGTTAGGTGTTGGTCTTGGTCAATGGACTGGTTTAAGAACAAAAGGACTTTGGGATTATGCTAAATCGAAAAATATAGATATGTGGACAGTAAAAACACAAATGTTATACGCTTTTGAAGCTGATGGAACAAATGGAAATATATTAAAGCAATGTTTGAGGAATTCTGAGAGCACAAAAGAGGGTGTAGATAATGTTTATGTATACTGGGAAAGGGCTCATGTACCATCAAGTTTACCAGCTAGATATAGTGGTGCTGATAAATGGTTTAACTTTATTGATAAAATCGTTAAAGAAAGTAAGGTTAAAAAGAATTAATGTTTAAACTTAAAAAAGACTTTAAAAAATGGGTTCAAAAATATAGAAAAAAACATATACCAAAAGAATATAATCAACTTTTATGGTTAGATGAATTAACAAAAGATACGGTAGATGTATATTTAAGTATAACAAATCGTGGTGATGGTAAATCATTTAACACTATAGGTGCTTGTCTTAAAATGGGTTATGATTTGGATTTGAAACCTATCTTTATTGTGCGACATTGGGAATTACAAACATTGTTTCGTAATCTGATTGATAATGTAGTTGAAACTTTGGGATTTTGGGAAGTTGAAAATCTATGGTATGTAAATCAACAAGACTATATTATTATTGGTTATGAAGACAAGGAAATAGGTTTAATTGCTGATATTAATAATGCAAGTGACCTTAAATTTTCAAGTTTTAAATTGAAAGAATTTCCATTAATGGTTTATGATGAATTTCTTGCGCTAGATGATGATTATGTACCGAATGAGTTACAAAAAATAAAGACTATTTATCAATCTATTGATAGGGTTAAACCAAAGGATAGACCATTTGGAATAAAACCTAAAATGATTTTACTTGCCAACCCAATTAACTTTAATTCACCAGTTTTGGAATGGTTAGATTTTTATAGTTTAATTGAAAAACATAAAATGAATACTATTAAACAATATGGTAATAAATTAATAGAGTTAAGACAAAATGAACAAGTCAACAAAAATAAAAATACATCTATTTTTGATGTTGAAAATGACAGTAATTTTACTGGTATGTTTGAAATCAATCATCACAATTTAATTAGTAAAGAATTATTTGATAAGATTAAATCAGAAGTTTGTCCATCTGTTATTAAATTGGAAAGCGATAAATATATTAATTTTTATGTCTGGAATGGTTATTATGTAATTGATATTACTAGTAAGGGTGATTACCAGTATTGTTTAAATCTAGAAGATAGGAAAGATAATGTTATATATCTATACCCTAATAAATATTTTAATGACACATTCCATAACAAATATAGAAAAGACATTATTAAATTTACAAACACATTTAGTAAAAATTATATTTATAAAAATCCTAATTACATGGATTTAAACTTATTTAAACTAATCAATTACAAAACAACAACCACTCAACAAAAAGTTGAAATTTCAAAAGAAAGAATTTTACTACAAAAATTAGGTAAAATGTATGAAAACTTATCATAAACCTTATGGTAACATTAAAGAATTTATTGAATATATTAAACGTGGATACACATTACTAGCTTATGATATAGAAACATTTACTTATAATTTTAAAGAGGGTAATATTAAACCCTCTCTTTTAAAAAGTGTGATGTACTCATTCACGATTGGTTTTATATTAGATGATGAAACGTATTATATTATATTTAATAACTTTCAACATTTTTTTGAATGGTCGAAGCCTT
>ERZ772929.57-NODE-57-length-11912-cov-4.29333_pt1 | contig 11912 bp, 8 predicted proteins | sample MGYA00512114_ERZ772929 | MGnify/ENA primary metagenome ERZ772929 (study PRJEB29015, sample SAMEA2738101) | human oral metagenome | biome: human oral; feature: human-associated habitat; material: saliva | place: China | collected 2263 ... | reverse complement strand
TCTACCTGCTGGGCGCCGACCACCACGGCTACATCGGCCGCATGATGGCCATGTGTGCAGCCTTCGGTGACCAGCCCGGGGTTAACCTACAGATCCTCATTGGCCAGCTAGTTAACCTGGTCAAGAACGGCCAGGCAGTGCGCATGTCCAAGCGCGCAGGCACGGTAGTTACCCTCAACGACCTGGTTGACGCAGTAGGGGTGGACGCCGCCCGTTACGCCCTGGCACGTTCCTCCATGGACTCCATGATTGACATTGACCTGGATCTGCTGGCCTCCAGCTCCAACGAAAACCCGGTCTACTACGTCCAGTACGCCCACGCCCGCACCCGCAGCGTGGCCCGCAACGCCGTCGAGCACGGGGTAAGCCGCGACGCTGGCTTTGACCCGGCCCAGCTAGACACCCCGGCAGACAACGCCCTGCTAGGGGTGCTCGCCCAGTACCCCGCCATCGTGGCCCAGGCCGCCAGCCTGCGCGAACAGCACCGCGTGGCCCGCTACCTAGAGCAGCTAGCCGGTGCCTACCACGCCTGGTACGCCGCCACTCGCGTCACCCCGCGCGGTGATGAGCCGGTCAACAGCGGACACGTAGCCCGCCTGTGGCTTAACGACGCCGTCGCCCAGGTACTTGCTAACGGCCTAGGCCTACTAGGTGTTAGCGCCCCAGAGAGGATGTAAGTATGAGCGTACGCATTGGTTTGCTAGGCCTGGGTACGGTAGGTGCCCAGGTAGCGCGCATCCTCACCCAGGACAGCGAGCGCCTAGAAAAGGCAGTAGGCGAAAAACTAGAGCTAGTAGGTATCGGGGTGCGCTCGCTTGACGCCAAGCGTGACTGGCAGCCCGAAGCTAGCCTACTGACCACCGACTCCATGGCCCTAGCCGGCTCATGTGACCTGGTCATTGAGCTAATCGGCGGCATTAACCCGGCCCGTGAGCTGATCGCCACCGCCCTAAACTCCGGTGCTAGCGTGGTTACCGGCAACAAGGCCCTACTGGCCACCCACGGCGGCCAACTGCTGGAGCTAGCCCAGGCCAAGGGCGTAGACCTGCTTTTTGAGGCGGCTGTAGCCGGGGCTATCCCGGTGGTGCGTACCGTTAAAGAAGGCTTAGCTGGCGACAAAATCATCTCCATCAGCGGCATTTTGAACGGGACTACTAACTACATCCTGGATGAAATGACCACCAAGGGCCTGGATTACGACACTGCGTTAGCTGCCGCCCAGCAGCTGGGATACGCCGAAGCTGACCCCACCGCTGATGTGGAAGGTCTCGACGCTGCCGCTAAAGCCGCCATTTTGGCAACTTTGGCTTTTGGTCAGGAAGTTACCTTAGCTGACGTGTCGGTCACCGGCATTTCCAAGATCACCAAGGCCGACATTGACCAGGCTGGCGCGCGTGGGGGAGTGCTGCGCCTGCTGGGCACGGTGCAGGCCCCCGCCGGCCAGCCCAGCGCCGTCGTCGAACCCGTATTTGTAGCTAACGACCACCCCCTAGCCGCAATCCACGGCCCGGGCAACGCCGTCGTAATTGAATGCGAAAACGCCGGGCGCCTGACCCTAACCGGTCCCGGTGCCGGCGGCGCCCCCACTGCCAGCGCAGTTATGGGTGACGTAGTGGCTGCCGCCCGCGCCCTAGTGGCCCGCCGCTAAAGGTGCCAGTGGCTCGCCGCTAAAAGGCACCGCTGCTGCCATTAAAGGCGCCCCGGCCACAGCGCTAGGCGGCTAAAAACCGACCAGCTGCCGCAAACAGCTAAAAACAGACTTAGATTTAAGGAACCAGCGAGGAGAAAACATGGCCCACATCTGGCAAGGCCTGCTTAACGAATACCGCGACCGACTGCCCGTTTCGCAGTCAACCCCGATCGTCACCCTAGGCGAAGGTGGCACGCCGCTGGTGCCCGTGCCCACGCTTTCTAAGAAACTTGACGCCCAGGTGTGGGTGAAGGTTGAAGGCATGAACCCCACCGGCTCTTTCAAGGACCGTGGCATGACCATGGCCATGAGCAAGGTGGCCGAGTCGGGAGCCAACACGGTTATCTGCGCCTCCACCGGTAACACCTCGGCTTCCGCTGCAGCCTACGCGGTGGCCGCCGGCGTTAACTGCGTAGTGGTGCTGCCCAAGGGCAAGATCGCTGCCGGCAAGCTAGCTCAGGCCATTGTGCACGGCGCCCGCCTGGTACAGATTGACGGTAACTTCGACGACGGCCTCAACATTGCCCGCGAGCTGAGCCGCTCCTACCCGGTGGCGCTGGTTAACTCAGTTAACCCCTACCGTCTGCAGGGCCAGAAAACCGCAGCTTTTGAGGTGGTAGACACCCTGGGTGACGCCCCCGATGTACACATGCTCCCGGTTGGCAACGCCGGTAACATCTCCGCTTACTGGATGGGTTACAACGAGTACGCTGGGCGCACCACTGCGGCCACAATGAGCGCCGACTTCGACGCCGCCGCTGCTGACCCGCGTGACTTTGCGCCGGTAGCTACCCGCGTGCCGCGCATGTGGGGCATCCAGGCTGAAGGCGCCGCGCCTTTCGTGCACGGCGGCCCGGTAGCCAACCCCGAAACTGTAGCTACCGCTATCCGTATCGGTAACCCGGCCAGCTGGGACTATGCCGTGGCTGCACGCGACGACTCAAACGGCTTTATTTCCGCCGTTTCCGACAGTGAAATCCTTGATGCCCAGGCGCTACTGGCCGCTGAAGCCGGCGTGTTTGTAGAGCCGGCCTCAGCCGCTTCCGTGGCTGGCCTGATCAAGGCTGGCGAGGCGGGCCTGGTGCAAAAGGGCTGGAAGATTGTGTGCACCGTGACCGGTAATGGTCTCAAGGACACCGCCACCGCGCTTAGCCGCCAGGAAATCACCACTGAGTCTATTGCCCCCACCGTGGAGGCTGCTGTGGAGCTGTTGGGTCTATGAGCGTGCGCATCAGCGCCGAATACGCCTCAGTTCGCGTTCCCGCCACCAGTGCCAACCTGGGGCCAGGCTTCGACAGCCTGGGGCTGGCGGTGCGTTTTTATGACGAGGTTGATGTACGCCCGGTAACTTACGCCACCCATGTGGATGTTGAAGGGGTAGGGGCCGGTAAAGTCCCCACTGACGACAATAACCTGGTGGTGCGTGCCCTGCGTTTTGGTTTAGAAGCGGTTGGGGCCTCGCAAGCCAACTTTGATATGCGTTGTCGCAACCGGGTGCCCCACGGCTCAGGTATGGGTTCTTCAGCCAGTGCGGCGGTGGCCGGGCTGATGCTGGCACGCGGCCTTATCGACGAGCCTGAAGCGCTTAACGACGAGGTCATCTTGCAGCTGGCCACTGAAATGGAGGGTCACCCCGACAATGTGGCTCCAGCTATTTACGGTGGCGCCACGGTTTCCTGGATGGAAGCGGGCAAAGCCCACAGCGCCCAGATCCACCTTGACGCCTCCCTGCCGGTGACTTTACTGGTGCCCCCGGAAAGTATCCGCCTGTCTACCGCTAAGGCTCGTGAGGTACTACCTGAGGTGGTCTCGCGTGAAGACGCTATCTTTAACATCTCGCGAGCAGCTTTGCTGATGCTGGGGCTAACTGGCCAAAGGCAGCTGCTAATGAGTGCCACTCAGGATAGGCTGCATCAGGATTACCGCGCTGAGGTGCTTGAAGACTCGACGGCGGTGATGCGCGCCCTGCGTGAAGAGGGCCTGCCTGCGGTTATTAGTGGGGCTGGGCCAACTGTGCTGGTGTTAGATAAGCTCCCCAGCCACACCCGCAACACTTTGCGCCGCCATGGCTGGAGCGTGCTTAGTCCCGGTGTAGACACTCAGGGGGCAGTGCCACTGCCGCTGTCGCCGCTGCAACTGTACTAGATCTGTTTGCGCCCTAAAGACGGCGCTGACTAGATCAGCTGAGCAGCTGAATTTAGCTTTAAGGGCTGACGGTTTAATAATCGTCGGCCCTTAGCTGTATCATAAGGGCAGTAGAGTGTTTACTTTAATGCTGGAAAGCGTCGAATTTGTGGCACAAATATGGTAGAAGATAGGTGTTTTTAGCATCTATCTGCTACAGTGATGCATGAGCAAGGACTGGATGCAGTTCAAGCTCAGCACCCAAGTTTTTATGCGAGGTCTTCGCAACTGGATGCTTAATACAAGTCCGCGTTTATCCGGCACTCGAATTATCCTCATTACCACCTGCGTTAAATAGGTGGTAAAAACCATAGAAGGATCCTCGTGACCGAGACCCCCAATGCCAAGCCTGGCACATCCCGACCATTGTCAACCATGCGTTTGGCTGACCTGCAAGAGCTAGCCGCCTCCATGGGACTTGTTGGTACCTCGCGGATGCGCAAGGTTGAGCTAACTTCAGCAATTCGCGCCGCCCGCCTAGCTGCTAAGAGCAACGCTGCTGCTAACACTAGTACCGCCACTGCACTAAACCCGGCCGCTACCGTGCGTCCAAGCGAAATTCCCGAACTAAGCATTAATCCGCGCCTAGCGGCTCGCCGCGAAGCTGAGGCAAATGAGCTAGAACAGCCTCAAACTGAAGGTGTCCGCCGTTTGGGGCGCCGTCGTGCTTCCGCCCCTGCCTCCGCCCCCCGCACTGACCTGGGCAGCCTGGACCTAGGCCTAGACCTGCCGGCCCCGCGTAGCGAAGCTGAAATGAACGCACGTGCTACCGCCCGCGCTGCTGCGCGAGAAATTGAGCGTCCACGCCGCGCTGAGAGAGGCGACAAGGGCGAGCGTGAAGAAATGCGCACCCGTCGTCCGCGTCGTCGCCTAGCCGGCGCCCAGGCAATCGAGGAAGACCCGGGCAAACGCGGCGGCATTGAAGAACACATTAACGCCAAGGCTGCGCTGATGCGTGAACTAGCCGAGCAGACCGGCACTAACGCAGTTGAGCCCACTGAGCGCAGAGCTGAGTCCAGCGCCGAAGAGCCCGCCGAGCGCCGTCGTCCCCGTGATAGAAAACGCAACCGCGACAACGTAAACAACGAGCCGCGCGAACGCGAAGAAGAAGTACTAGTGCCCGTGGCCGGCATCCTTGAAGTTGGCCCTAACCACTCCTACCTGCGTACTTCCGGCTATCTACCGGGCCCCAACGACATCTACGTCTCCAGCGCCCAGGTTAAAGCCAACGGATTGCGCCCCGGTGACGCGGTAACCGGTTGGGTACGTGAAGGCTCACCTGAGCCCTACACCCGCTACCAGGGTCGCAAACAGCAACAGCAACGCCAGATCCGCCCCAAATACAACCCCATCCACTCGGTAGAAACCGTTAACGGTATGGATGTGGAAGCGGCTAAGCGTCGCCCCGACTTTGCTAAGCTCACCCCGCTTTACCCGCAAGAGCACCTGCGCCTAGAAACCACTCCCAAGGCTCTAACTCCGCGCGTAATTGACCTGGTAGCCCCCATTGGTAAAGGCCAGCGTGGTCTGATCGTTTCGCCGCCCAAGGCCGGTAAGACCATTGTGCTACAGCAAATCGCCAACGCTATCGCGGTTAACAACCCCGAAGTGCACCTAATGGTGGTGCTGGTTGATGAGCGTCCTGAAGAAGTTACCGACATGCAGCGCACGGTTAAGGGTGAGGTTATTGCCTCCACCTTTGACCGCCCGGCCTCCGACCACACCGTGGTTGCTGAACTGGCCATTGAGCGTGCCAAGCGCCTGGTAGAGCTAGGCCAGGACGTGGTGGTGCTGCTTGACTCCATCACTCGCCTGGGCCGCGCCTACAACCTGGCCGCCCCGGTCTCTGGCCGTATCCTCTCCGGTGGTGTGGACGCTGCCGCGCTATACCCGCCCAAGAAGTTCTTCGGTGCCGCCCGTAACGTAGAAAACGGTGGCTCACTAACCATTTTGGCAACCGCACTGGTAGAGACCGGTTCCAAGATGGACGAGGTGATCTTCGAAGAGTTCAAGGGCACCGGTAACATGGAACTGCGCCTGTCGCGTCAGCTATCTGAGCGCCGTATCTTCCCGGCGGTGGATGTGGCCGCCTCGGGTACTCGCCGCGAAGAGCTGCTAATCGACCCGGCACAGCTAAAGATCATGTGGAAACTGCGTCGCCTGTTTGCTGGTCTTGACCAGCAGGCCGCTCTGGAGCTGGTGCTTAACAAGCTCAAAGACACTGCCTCCAACGCTGAATTCCTGATGGCTGTTTCACGTCAAACACCGGCAGTAAGCGCTGCTGAGCAGGAAGTTAACGCCAAAGCCTAGGTGGCCCCAACGCCAACTGCGACAAAGCTGAATAAAACAAGTGGTGGGAATCTCGCTGAGCGTGAGGTTCCCATTGCTTGTATGCGAGGTAATTGGCTGGCATAATCGCCACGTTGACCGGTTCACCTAAAAAACGGTTTTAGGACCCGGCAACCTCTGAAGCTATAAGGAGATTCCTAAATGAAGCAGGGTATTCACCCCGAATACGTGCCCACCACGGTGACTTGCACCTGTGGTAACACCTTCGAGACTCGCTCTACCGTCACCTCCGGTGAGATCCGCGTAGACGTGTGCTCTAACTGCCACCCCTTCTACACCGGCAAGCAGAAGATTCTGGACACCGGTGGTCGTGTGGCTCGCTTCGAGGCTCGCTACGGCAAGCGCAAGAAGTGATCTGGGTTTTACTGCCCTAAATGGTGCCCCGGGCCGAGAGGTTCGGGGCATTTTTGCGTCCTTAGGACCCTGGTAGGCTTTAAGTATGTCTGATACCCATGCTGAGGATTTCTCTGCCGCCCGCGCACTTGTTGATGAATACACTGATATTGAAGCGAAAATGGCTAGTGCGGCCACTGATCCTGTGGCTCTACGTAAGCTAGGACGCCGCTATGCAGAGCTTGGACAGACAGTAGCTGCCTATAGGGATTGGGATTCGCTACGACAGGATCTGGCTGACGCCCGTGAGCTAGCTGAAGCCGACGCCGACTTTGCCGCAGAAATTCCGGCTTTGCAGGACGCTGAGGCGCAGGCTGCAGATAAGTTACGTAAGCTTTTGATTCCGCGTGACCCCGACGACGCCCGTGACGTAATCATTGAGGTTAAAGCTGGTGAGGGTGGGGAAGAATCCGCCCTATTTGCCGGAGACCTGGTGCGTATGTACACCCGTTATGCTGAGCGTATGGGTTGGAGCACCGAGGTGTTAAGCTTCACCGACTCTGACTTGGGTGGTTTTAAAGACATTCAGGTGGCCGTCAAAGCTAAAGGCACGGTGGCCCCTGAGGATGGGGTGTGGGCGCACCTGAAATATGAGGGTGGCGTGCACCGCGTACAGCGCGTGCCGGTGACTGAATCTCAGGGCCGCGTACACACTTCAGCTGCCGGTGTGTTTGTGATGCCTGAAGTTGATGACCCTGGCGAGATTGAAATTGACCCCAACGACCTGCGTATTGACGTGTTCCGCTCTTCAGGCCCCGGTGGTCAAAGCGTTAACACCACCGACTCGGCTGTGCGCATCACTCACCTACCCACTGGCATTGTGGTGTCTATGCAGAACGAAAAGTCCCAGCTGCAAAATAAGGAAGCTGCTATGCGCGTGCTGCGGGCCCGCCTGCTAGCTGAGCAGGCCGCCCAGGCTGAGGCTGAAGCTAACGCGGCGCGCCTAAGCCAGGTGCGTACTGTGGACCGCTCTGAGCGCATCCGCACCTACAACTTCCCCGAAAACCGTATCGCTGACCACCGCACCGGTTACAAGGCCTATAACCTGTCTAATGTGCTTGACGGTGATTTAGGGCCGGTAATTGACTCTGCGATTGTTATGGATGAGGCCGCGCGTCTAGCTGCTGTAGGTAACTGAAATGGTTGCGCCGCTGGCGGATCAGCCGCTGGCAGCAGACTCTGGCGCCTTAAAGCGAGCAATGCGGGCGCCAGCTGGGCAGAGCGAGAAAACGCCAATAACTTCGCTGGCTGGGCAGGGACGCGCCCAAGTTATGCAAGCTATCTCCCAGGCCACTGCGCGCCTAGCTGAAAGCGGGGTGGCTAGTGCTCACAGTGACGCGCGCCAACTGGCGGAGTTTGTGCTGGGCGAAAAACTCTACCTGCTTAGCCAGGCGCCGCAGGACTTTTTTGACCGCTATGAGCAGGTGATCACCCGGCGCGCTGGGCGTGAACCGCTACAGCTAATCACGGGCCGCATGTATTTTCGCCACCTGGAGCTATTAAGCCAGCCGGGGGTGTTTATTGTGCGCCCAGAAACTGAGGTGGTGGCCGGGGCCGCGATCGAGGCCGCCAGCGCCCTGGCTGCGCCGCTGGTGGTTGACCTGTGTACTGGTTCGGGAGCGATTGCCTGCGCGCTGGCCAGCGAGGTGCCCGGCTGCCGGGTGTGGGCGGTTGAGCTAGATTCCCAGGCGGCAGCTTTAGCCCGCGTTAATGCGCAAAAAAACCGGGCCAACGTGAACGTAATTGAAGCAGACGCCACCGGCCCCTTAACTGAGTTAGCTGAAATTGAGGGCCAGGTGGATGTGGTGGTAACTAACCCGCCGTATGTGCCCGCAGGGCTTATTGAGGATAGTGAAACCGCTAGTTATGATCCGCCCCTGGCGCTTTTTGGTGGGGGAGTAGATGGCTTGGAGCTACCCCTAAAACTGATTAAACGGGCCTCTAGCTTGCTGCGAGTGGGGGGAGTGCTGGTTATGGAGCATGACCCCAGTCAGGTAGAGGCCCTGGTCAAGGCGGCTAAGGCAGCTGGTTTTAGCCAGAGCGGGTGCCACCGGGATCTAACTGGCCGCCAGCGTTACCTGCAGGCGGTTAAGTAGCGTTTTGCGGCGGCTTTAGGCTCGACGACGGCGAGGGGCGCGGATGGCTAGACTGGGCCCGTGGATCTTTTTGGCGACCCCATGCGACTAAACCCTGCTGCCGTACTACCGTCCCTTAGCGACGCCGACGAGGAAGCTTGGCAGCTGGTTGAGCCCCCTGCTGACTATGAAGAGGGCTACGATATGCCCGAACTAGATAGTCAAGATCAAGCAGCCCTGGCCGCCTGGGCGGCTCAAGACTATGAACAGTGGCCCACTGCCATTCCGGGTGGCGGTGGCTTCACCAGCGGTGGTGACTACGCTGGCGCGGCGGCTGGTACAGCTGGCCCTGACGCGGCTGACCCTAGCCAGGCAGGTAGCCAGGCGAGCAGCGCAGCAAACGCAACCCACACAGGCGCCGTCGCCGCTTACAACGCGGGTGCCACTGCAAGCAAGCCCCACGCGGGCGCCGTCGTTAACAAGAGCGCAAACCCCGCAGCAGAGCAGCTTCTACAGGGCCTAAACCCAGCCCAATACGAGGCCGTCATCTACCAAGGCGGGCCACTACTGATCGTAGCTGGCGCCGGCTCAGGCAAAACCCGCGTGCTCACCCACCGCATCGCCTACCTGCTAGCCACCGGCCGGGCCCGAGGCAGCGAAATCCTAGCCATTACCTTCACCAACAAAGCCGCCGCCGAAATGCGCGAGCGCCTAGAAACCCTGGTGGGAGGGGCCGGCAAATACATGTGGGTGCTCACCTTCCACTCGGCCTGCGTACGCATCTTGCGCCGCGAACACGAAGCCGCCGGGCTACGCTCAAGCTTCTCCATTTACGACGCCACTGACTCCCAGCGCCTAATCACCTTGATCGTGCGCGAACTAGGCATCGACCCCAAACGCTTTACCCCCAAAGCCTTCGCCAACCGCATCAGTGACCTAAAAAACGAGCTGATCACGCCGCTACAATTCGCTGAAACCGCCAACACCTCCAACCCCTTCGAGCGCCACCTAGCTGAGGTATACCGCGCCTACAACCAGCGCCTCAAAGCCGCCAACGCCCTCGACTTTGACGACATCATCATGCGCACAGTCCAGCTACTGCGCGCCAAACCCGCCATAGCCCAGCTGTATCGACGCCGCTTCAGGCACGTACTGGTAGACGAATACCAAGACACCAACCACGCCCAATACGTGCTGGTGCGTGAACTTATTGGGGTGGCCAGCCAAGGCCCCAGCGGGGAACTAACCGTAGTAGGTGACTCAGACCAGTCCATCTACGCCTTCCGAGGCGCCACCATCCGCAACATCGAAGAGTTCGAAAAAGACTTCCCCAACTCCCACACGATTTTGCTGGAACAAAACTACCGCAGCACCCAAAACATTTTGAGCGCCGCCAACGCCGTGATCAGCCAAAATGATGGACGGCGCGCCAAAAACCTGTGGACTGCGCTAGGTGACGGCGAAAAAATCGTGGGCTACGTGGCCGACTCCGAATACGACGAAGCCCGCTGGGTCAGCCAAGAAATCGAGCGCCTAGGTGAAGAAAACGGGGTGCGCCCCGGCCAAGTGGCAGTGTTCTACCGCACCAACGCCCAGTCACGCGCCCTAGAAGAAGCCTTCATGCGCGCCGGGGTGCCCTATAAGGTAGTGGGCGGCACCCGCTTCTATGAGCGCAAAGAAATCAAAGACGCACTAGCCTACCTGCGCGCCGTAGATAACCCAGACGACACCGTCTCGCTGCGCCGCATTTTCAACGTGCCCAAACGTGGACTTGGCCAAAAAGCTGAAGCTACCCTGGCCGCCCACGCCGAACAGTACGGTATCTCTTTTGGCCAAGCCATTAGCGACGCCGCCGGCAGGGCGCGCCCGCAAACCCCTGATGGTCAAATCACGCTTACTCCGCCAGTTGCGGGGCTAGCCACCCGCACCCGCACCCAGGTGCGCCGCTTTGACGACATTTTGGAAGGTTTACGCACCCAGCTGCGTGAAGGCGCCGGGGTGGCTGAGCTACTCGACTCAGCCCTAGACACCAGCGGTTACCTGGCGGAGTTGCGCGCCAGCGACGATCCCCAAGACGCCAGCCGCGTAGAAAACCTGGCTGAACTGCACGCGGTAGCCGAAGACTTCCAGCAGGAAAACCCCACCGGCACCCTGGCTGAGTTCCTAGAACGCGTATCGCTGGTGGCAGATTCAGACCAAATTCCCGACGACGACGGCGGACAGGGGCAAGTCACCCTCATGACCGTGCACACTGCTAAAGGCCTGGAATTCCCGGTAGTGTTCGTCACCGGCTTTGAAGACGGCACCTTCCCGCACTCGCGGTCTTTAGCTGACGAGGCCGAACTGGCTGAGGAACGGCGCCTGGCGTATGTGGCGCTAACGCGCGCCCGTGAGCGCCTGTATCTGACTCGGGCGGCGGTGCGCAGCGCCTGGGGGGCTTCCAATGTGATGGTGGCTTCGCGTTTCCTTGACGATATTCCGCCCGAGCTTATGCGCTGGGAGCGGGAGGCGTCCTCAATGGATAGTTTGCGCGCCGGCTACGGTGGTTTCAGCGCTGGCTACGGCGGTGGCTACCGAGAAGGCGGCTACCAGGGCGGCTACCGAGGGGGCCGGGGCGATGGTGGCGGCTACCAAGGCGGCACTGGATCCAGTTATGGCGGTGGATATTCTGGCGGCGGGCGCCGAGTGGATGAAGACGATGATTTTTCTGCGCCAATTGGCGCCGGGCGGCGCTCTAGCGGGAAGCTGGGGCGCGTTGAGAGCGCTAAAGACCGCGCTAAGGCCCGCCGCAGCCAGAAGCTAGGTGTTAAAGCTGAGCCGGAGGCAGAAGAATCGGGTATTAAGCTTGGCGACAAGGTACGCCACGACGCCTACGGTGTGGGCACGGTGATCGCCCTGGAGGGTAGCGGTAAATCCACGGTAGCCAAGGTGGAGTTTAGCGACGGGGTAGTTAAACGTCTGATGTTGCGCTACGCGCCAGTAGTTAAGCTCTAGCTGGCCCGGCGCCGGCGCGGGGCAGCTGCCCAAGGCTGGCAGCAGCCCGCGAGCGCCGGCGCCCACATTTGCCACTCTTGGGCGCCCTGGTGGCGCCCAGAGAATGGGCGCTAGCCAAATCTGGCCAAAACCTAGCGCTAACAATGGGTGGGGGGCACGTAAAGAAATTTACGTGCCCCCCACCTGTTTGGGGTTCAACCCGCTATCTGTGGGCGGCCTAGCCGCCC
>ERZ772929.52-NODE-52-length-12254-cov-4.71842_pt1 | contig 12254 bp, 8 predicted proteins | sample MGYA00512114_ERZ772929 | MGnify/ENA primary metagenome ERZ772929 (study PRJEB29015, sample SAMEA2738101) | human oral metagenome | biome: human oral; feature: human-associated habitat; material: saliva | place: China | collected 2263 ... | reverse complement strand
GGCGGCGGTGGCAAATAGGTCTAGGTGGGCTTTATGCCCGGCCAGGTGACGCAAATGCACCTGTTCAAGGGGCAGCTCGGCGCAGTGGGCCAGCACCGCGCGCACGTCGTCGGCAACAGCAGGGGCGACGTCGGCAACAGCACCCACAACAGGAGCAGACTGGGAACCAGAGTGCCCGTTTGGGGCGTCGTCGGAGCTAGCCAGCCTGCTTGGGGCGTCAACCAGGATTGCCAGGCGGTTACAGGTACGCACCACCACGGCGCCGCGCAGGTAGGGCAGCGCGCGCATGAGTTTGGGGCCCAGGTTGTCTACCCGACTGAGTCGGGCAACCTCATCCAGGCTTTGATAACGATGATCGGCGGAGAGTAGATGAATAGTCACAGCGAGTGCTATTCAAGCACCTATCGGCCCGCCACACACAGTTATCTCGCGATTTGCGCAAAACTATTTTTATGCCACCACGACAGTTAACTCTAGAGCGTCGGTTTTCCCTGCAACCGCAAGGTTTTTTAAGTGTCGAAGTGTCATTTTAAATAAATAAAGACGCGGCGTCATAAAAGCGGTTAGGTAAGCATAACTGCCACTAATGCGGTATTTGAAAACGTGAATATTATTTAAATTATCTATGGCTAGAATTAATAAACGATGAATGCTTTGCCACCACCCCACTTGCCCCAGCCCGCCCTCTTGGCTGCACTTAATGGGCAACGCCCCGCCCACACCCCGGTGTGGTTTATGCGCCAGGCCGGGCGCTCTCTGCCTGAGTATCGCCAGCTGCGCGCCCAGGTGAATCTACCCATGCTTGAGGCTTGCCTAAATCCGCAGGTGGTTGCGCAGGCAACGCTTCAGCCGGTGCGCCGTCACGGGGTGGATGCGGCTATTTTCTTCTCAGACATCATGGTGCCACTGCGCCTGGCAGGGGTGGATGTGGAGATCAAACCGCAGGTGGGGCCGGTTTTGTCGGCTCCAATCCGCACGCGCGACGACGTTGAGCGCCTACTTGGGTGCGGTTTTGGCCAGGGCACTTGGGTCAGTCACGACGGCGCCGCTCACCAGGGCGCTGAGGGCGTGGCCGCCCTGCGTGAGGCTATTGCCCTGATTTTGACCGAGCTAGGCACGCCCGCGCAGGCGCCGAAACCAGGGGCGCCGCAGCAAGGGGTGCCACAGCCGCTAGCTAAGGCGCAAGCGGTGAGGCCGACGCAACCAGCGGCCCCGACCCAGGCGCAACCGGCAGCATCGACGCCGGCAACCATGCCCCAGGCGTCACAGCAAGCTCAGGCACAGCCGGCGAGCTGGACTCCGCTGATTGGCTTTGGGGGCGCGCCTTTCACCCTGGCCGCTTACCTGGTTGAGGGTAAACCCAGCCGCGACCACCTGGCCGCGCGCTCCCTAATGCACGCCGACCCGCCCACTTGGGACCTGCTAATGCGCTGGTGCGCGCAGGTCACGGGCGATTTCATAGCATTGCAAATTAGCTGTGGCGCCTCGGCGGCGCAGCTGTTTGACTCTTGGGCCGGTTCACTTAGCCCCACCGACTACCGCGAGCGCGTGGCCCCATACTCGGCGCTAGCTATTGCGCGGGCGCGCGAGGCGATCAGCCCAACCACTGGCAAGGCGGCGCCGCTGATTCACTTTGCTACTGGTAGCGCGCGCCTGTTGCCGCAGATGCTGGCGGCGGGGGCACAGGCTGTGGGGGTTGATGACCGCACTGAGTTGGATTGGGCCATTGACCAGCTTGGGGGCAGCTGCCCCGTGCAGGGCAATTTGAACCCAGCTTTGCTCACAGCGCCATGGCCGGTGATTGAGCAGGCCATTGTTGAGTGTTTACGCGCGGGGCGCCAGGCGCCGGGGCATGTGTTTAACCTGGGCCACGGGGTGCCGCCAACTACTGACCCAGCTGTGTTAACGCGAATCGTCGAATTTGTTCATAAGGAAAGCTTATGAATCTGGATACTAGAAACAGTTCCGCCCCGGCCACTCCGGTCGTTTCTCGCCCAAACCCGCTTAATGACCTGCCCGATGAGGTAGATGCCCTGGTGATTGGCGGCGGGATCGCCGGCCTGTCTGCCGCCTGGCAGCTAAGCCAGGATGGGCTCAAGCCACTGCTGGTGGAGGCGCGCGGCTATCTGGGCGGACTGATTGCCCCCGGTTATATTGGCCCGGTCCAGGTGGATTTGGGCGCTGAGACTTTCGTTCCGCGCGGGGTGGAAACCGCCCAGATGGTGGCCGCTTTGGGGCTGGAGGCACTGGCCCCTAGCGGCGACGGTGCGCGCCTGTTTTTACCTCCCAACCGCGCCAATGGTGAGAGCCACTGGCGTCTGTGTCGGTTCTTGCGCGACGCCTACCTGGGCATTCCTGCCGATCCGGGCGCGGACGACGTCGTCGCTATTTTGGGCGCTAAGGCTGCGCAACGTGCCGCCCAAGACCGCCACCTGGGCAGTGAGGTGGGCCAGGGCGCTGAGGGCGAGACTTTGGCGGGGTTTGTGGCCGCGCGCATGGGGCAGGCGGTGGTTGATCGTCTGGTGCGCCCGATAGTTGCCGGCATTTACACGTGCGATCCGGCCGATCTGGCCACTGACACGGTTACGCCGGGGCTGCGTCAGGCTACTCGCGAGCATGGCTGCCTGGCTGATGCGGTGGCTTTCCTGTTGGCGCGTTCGCGTAAAGCTACTGGTGGGCGCAGTGTTGATAAGTGCGTTCGCGGCGGCATGTTCCAGCTGACTGCGGCTTTGAGTCAGGCCATCACGACGGCGGGAGGCACTGTGCTCACTCGCGTTGGGGCCCAGCAGCTCATTGCTCCCGACGCCGCAGGCAACGCTGACACTGCAAGCGGCGCCACTACCTGCGGCGCCAGTGGCGCCAGCAACGCGGCTTCCCACGACGCCAGCGACAGCTCTGGCACTCCCGATAACTCCGGCTACTGGCAGGTGGTGCTGGCCCCCACCAAGCCGGGCCCGACTCCTTCGAGCGAGCCGGTCCCTGCCGGCACGCCGCGTACTTTGCGCACTAAGCGTCTGGTGGTGGCTTGTTCGGCGCGCCCAGCCTTGCGGCTGCTGACCAGCGCAAACTTGGCGGCCTTAGACACTGACATCACTATCCCGGTAGGCGCGCCCATTGCACGCTACTCACTGCTGGTTGATAGCCCTGAGCTGGACGCCGCCCCGGTGGGTCAGGGCCTGCTGGTGGCGCCGGCGTCGCCCGCAAGCTGCGCCGACACCCAGGCCGAGCCGGACCAGTCCACCCCCGACACCCAGGCCGACTCAGAACCATGCGCCAACACCCAGCCCGGCGCCGTCGAGCCCAGCAACCAGGGAAGCCCAACCCAGCCCGGCGCCGCCGAGAGCCCCGTGGGAGCCAAGGCCCTGTCGCATTTAAACGTTAAGTGGCCCTGGATCGCCCAGGCTTTGGCGCCGCACCAGCATTTATTGCGCCTGTCGTATGGGCGTTTGGGGCAAAGTGAGCCGCAGGTAAGCCTGGAGCAAGCCCTAGCTGACGTGCGAGTTTTGACGGGCGTAACTATCCACCCCGAGCAGGTAAGCGAGCACAAGCTGGTGCGTTGGAATGGCACTTTGCCGCCACTGCCGCCCAGCTACCGCGCGCGCATTGCGGCTTTTATGAGCCAGGTTGAAAACATTGAGGGTTTGGCGGTTACTGGCGCCTGGGTTGGTGGCACGGGCGTAAATGCGGTGGTCGCTCACGCACGCACGAACGCCAGGCGCCTACAGCGCTCATAACGCCACAGTCCGCATAGCACTACAAATATATAGGAACTTCTTATGAGTGAAAAGGTTGTGCGTCTGGGGACGCGCGGGTCGGCTTTGGCTTTAGCTCAGTCGGGCATGGTGGCGCGCATGTTGGAAACTGCCGCCGCTTCTCAGGGGCTGGGTTTGCGTGTGGAGCTGGTTACTGTGCGAACCCAGGGCGACACTTCGCGCGCGGCACTAAGCCAGCTTGGAGGCGTTGGAGTGTTTGCTGCTCAACTGCGCACTCACCTGCTTGAGGGGCAGGTGGATTTGGCGGTGCACTCGTTTAAGGATCTACCCACCGCCCCGGTTACAGGGCTGCGCATTGCTGCCACCCCACGCCGCGCCGATCCACGTGACGCCCTGGTGGCCTCGAACGGCATGACCCTAGCGCAGCTGCCTAGTGGGGCGAGTGTGGGTACCGGCTCGCCTCGTCGTGTAGCCCAGCTAAAGGCTTTACGCCCCGACATTAAGACCGTGGATTTGCGGGGTAACGTGCCCACGCGGCTGGGGCGTGTGCGCGGGGTTCAGGTTGCCGCCGACGCTGGCACATCCCCCCAGGCTCTTGGCACCGGCGCTGATTTGGACGCCGTGGTGCTGGCTTGCGCTGGATTGGAGCGGCTAGGTTTGGCTGAGCACATAAGCGAGGCTTTCAACCCCGAGCAGATGCTGCCGGCGCCGTCGCAGGGAGTGCTGGCTATTGAGACCGCCCAGGAGCTTGACCCCCAGTTGGAGGCGGTGATCGCCCAGGTGAACGATCCGGCTTCACACCTGGCTGCGGTGGCTGAGCGTGCGGTGATGTCTACTTTGCAGGCTGGGTGCGCAGCCCCCGTGGGCACTTACGCCTACTTGGTGCATGCCGGCTTTGATTATGAGCTGCACTTAGAGGCCGGGGTGTTTGCTCTCGACGGCGCCGCTAGCGTGCGTAGTCGCCAGGCCGTGACGCTTGGGGGCGTGGACCTAACCAAGGCTTGCCACCTGCAAAAAGCGACGGAGTTGGGTCAGCGCGCCGCCCAGGATTTGTTGGCGCAAGGCGCCGGGCAGGTAGCGGATTTGCAGGCTGTTAAGGAGCGTGGCTAAGGGCGCGCCAGGGCAACAACTAAGCGCGCAGCAAGGTGACAACTAAGGTTTTACGATCGGATTTAGAGGTAGATGGTTATGGTTGTTTCACGTGAAACACTCGCCGGTTTACGGGTGGCTTTGCCGCGCCTAAAGTCCGACGACGCCATTGCGGCAGCCCTTAAAACTGCCGGCGCCCAGGTGGATACTTTCGCGCTAACCCAAACTATTCCCATTGAATCTGAGCAGTTAGAACAGATGCGCCAAAGGCTTGCATCTGGCTATTACGCCTGGGTGGTGCTGTCTTCCTGGCGAGCAGCACAGACCGTGCTGGCGCAGCTAAATGCGCTTGCGCTAGCACCTGCCTCAGCCCCCACGCCACACCCACCAACCTCAGCCCCCACACTCAACTCACCCACCCTCGCATTGAGCCCATTTGCACTAGCCTCGGAAGCTGCGACTCGCGAGAGTTCCACTAAACAGAGCCTTGTCCGCGCCAGCCAACCAGATTCCATTCAACAAGCAGATTCCATTCAAGGAACCACGCACTTGGCAGTAGTTGGCCAGTCCACTGCCGAGTGGGTAAACAGCCACTGCGCACTTAAGCCCACCCTGGTGGGTGCGGGTAGCGCCGCCAAGCTACTGGAAGTTTTCCCGACGCCGCCCACTGCCACCACGGCAGCAGCCTCCACGGCAGCTACACCCACCATCTGCCTGCCTCAGTCGCAGCTAGCCGCCCCCACGCTAGCCCAGGGACTTAGCCAGCTTGGCTGGCAGGTGGACGCCGTTGCCACCTACACCACCGCCCCCCTCACCCAGCTACCAGCCCACCTCAAAACCCAGTGGCAAGCCGGGGCGTGGGACGCCGTCGTCGTCACTGCAGGCTCTAGCGCCCAGGCCCTACTGCAACTGCTGGGACCCCCACCTGAGAAAACCGCAGTGGTCAGCATCGGCAAATCCACCACCGCACGCTGCCGCGAACTGGGCCTGCGCGTGGACGCCACCGCCGCCACGCCGCGAGCCGAACACATCACCCAAGCCATAATTAACCTATTTAAAGCAAAGGATTTTTCATGACCACCATCCCCCAAAGCGCCCTGGACCTGCTAGCCAGCAACGGCGTCGCGCCCGCCCCCATTCCCACGCTACGCCCGCGCCGCCTACGCTCCACCCCGGCCATGCGCGCCTTGGTCAGCCAGCACCGCATCGACCCGGCCAAACTGATCCTGCCGGTGTTCGTGCGCGAGGACATTAGCGAGCCGCAAGCCATTAGCGCCATGCCCGGCGTCTACCAGCACACCTTGGACTCGCTGCGACGTGAAGCGGTGGCCTGCGCCGAAGCCGGTGTGGGCTCAATTGACCTATTCGGCGTGCCCGCACTGCGCGACGAGGTGGGCAGCCAGGCTTGGGCCAGCGAAGGCATTTTGAACCAGGGCATCGCCGCCGTGCGTGAAGAGGTGGGCGACGCCGTGGTGGTTTGCGCCGACACCTGCCTAGATGAGTTCACCAGCCACGGCCACTGCGGGCTGCTAGACGAGCGCGGCGGCGTCGACAATGACGCAACCTTGCCGCTCTACCAGGCCATGGCCGTCAGTCAGGCCGAAGCTGGCGCCCACATGGTCTCTCCCTCAGGCATGATGGATGGGCAGGTGGCCGCCATTCGCCAGGCCCTAGACGCCTCCGGTCACGCCGACGTGGCAATCCTGGCTTACTCAGCCAAATACGCCTCCGCCTACTTTGGGCCCTTCCGTGAAGCCGTGGGCTCCACCCTCAAGGGCGACCGGCGCACCTACCAGCAAGACCCCGCCAACCGTCGCGAAGGCCTGTATGAGGCACTGCTCGACGCCGCAGAAGGGGCTGACATGGTGATGGTTAAGCCCGCCGGCCCCTACCTGGATGTGCTTAGTGATGTGGCCGCAGCCAGCGACATTCCGGTGGCGGCCTACCAGGTCTCCGGGGAATTCGCCATGGTTGAGGCGGCCGCAGTCAACGGCTGGATTGACCGCGAGCGCGTGATCCTTGAAAGCGTGCTAGGCATTTTCCGTGCCGGCGCTGACACGGTACTTACCTACTGGGCTCGCGAAATCGCCCAGATGCTGCGATAGGACTTACTTATGAATTTAAATGAACACTTATTTACCCAGGCCAAGGGGATTATTCCGGGTGGTGTTGACTCTCCCGTACGCGCTTTTGGGGGCGTGGGCGGCACCCCGCGTTTCATCAGCGCAGCTAAAGGGGCCTACGTTACCGACGCCGACGGGCGCGACTATGTGGACCTGGTGGGCTCCTGGGGCCCGGCCCTGCTAGGCCACGCCCACCCGCAAGTGGTGGCCGCCGTACAGGAGGCCGCCGCACGCGGGCTATCCTTTGGCGCCCCCACCCAGAGCGAAACCCTGCTGGCCCAAAAGGTGCGCGAACGCGTGCCGTTTGTGGAGCGGGTACGTTTTGTTTCCACCGGCACCGAAGCCACCATGACCGCGATCCGCCTAGCGCGCGGTGCCACCGGGCGCGAGCTGATCATTAAATTTGCCGGCAACTACCACGGTCACAGCGACGGTCTACTGGCTGCGGCCGGCTCCGGCGTGGCCACGGGCGGCCTGCCTGGCAGTGCGGGCGTGCCCGCAGCGATTACCGCCTGCACCATCGTGTTGCCCTACAACGACTTTGAGGCGCTAGAAGCCTGCTTCGCCGAACGCGGTCAGGAAATCGCGGGCGTTATTTTCGAAGGCGCCCCCGCCAATATGGGTAGCGTGCCCCCACTGGCCGGCTGGAATGAGCGCATCCGTTCCCTATGCACCCGCTACGGTGCGGTAATGATTTTGGATGAGGTACTCACAGGTTTTAGGGTCAGCTCTGCCGGCTGGTGGGGTTTGGAGGCTGTGGCCGGCTGGCAAGAGCACGACGGCGCCACCCCCGCCACCGCGCTGGACGCCGTCGCCGCAGCTGAGCCCAGCGCCGTCGCCACCCCCAAATGGGTGCCTGACCTGGTGACCTTCGGCAAGGTCGTGGGCGGAGGGATGCCACTAGCCGCCGTGGCCGGGCGCGCCGACATCATGGACCTACTGGCGCCGCTGGGGCCGGTGTACCAGGCGGGCACGCTCTCAGGTAACCCGCTAGCCACCGCCGCTGGCCTAGCCACGCTGCAGCTGGCCGACATCGACGTTTACAACGCCGTCAACGCTAACGCCCAGGCTGTGGGTGAGATTGTGGGCCAGGCGCTCACCCAGGCCGGGGTGGCGCACCGCGTGCAGCGTACCGGCTCGCTGATGTCCATCATGTTTGGCCCACAGGCAGCCCGCGACGGCGTCTACAACTACGACCAGGCGCGCCAGCAGGAAACCTGGCGTTACGCGCCCTTCTTCCACACCTTCCTGGAGGCGGGGGTGGCATTGCCGCCGTCGATCTTTGAAGTGTGGTTCCTATCCGCAGCTCACGGCGAGGCCGAGCTGGAAAAGATCGCTAGTGCTGCCCCGCGCGCTGCCGCAGCAGCCGCTGCAGCCCCAGCACCAGCCCAGTAACCAGCGCACCAAACGCCAGGCCGAACACGCCCGAGCAGGCCGTCTCCACGCACCACTTGACCACGCCGCTTAACGAGTCACCCAGACCCTGGGCAGCGTGGGTGGCGGCGTGGGCGGCGTGCTCCACCAGGTGATGCAGGGCGCTCACACCCAGGTTGTTGAGAGCGTCAATCACAATGTGACCACCCACCCAGAGCATGGCCACGGTGCCAACCACCTCGATCACACGGAAAACACGCGGCATAGTTTTGACGATGGCACGCCCCAGTTTCTCCTGGCCGCGACGCACCAGGGCCAAGCCCAGGTCATCCATTTTCACCAGCAGCGCCACCAGACCGTAGACGAAGAACGTCATGATGAAGCCCACCACCACCATGATGGCGACTTTGCTCAGGTTGTCATTGGTGTGCAGGCCCGCCAAAGACACCAGCATGATCTCAGTGGAAAGAATCAGGTCTGTGCGCACCGCCGAGCTGACAATGGCTTTTTCCACGGCGGCCGGGTCTGTGGATTTGTCGCTGGCGCCGTGGGAGTTCTCATGTTCCTTGATAATCCCCCAGGCGCTAAGTACTTTCTCTGCGCCCTCAAAACACAGGTAAGTGCCTCCCACTAGCAGCAAAATAGGCAGCGACCAGGGTGCCAGCCAGGTCAGCAATAAGGCCACTGGCAAAATAATGCCCAGCTTGTTGATCAGTGAGCCGCGCGCGATGCGTTTAATAACCGGCAGTTCGCGTTCAGGCTTGATGCCCTGCACGTATTGGGGAGTCACGGCAGTGTCGTCGATAACCACCCCGATTGCCTTGCTAGATGCTTTGGTTGCGGCTCCCGCCACGTCATCAACCGAGGCGGCGGCGGCTTTAGCCAGGGCGGCAATGTCGTCAAGAAGGGCGACTAGACCGATACTCAAGTGACTCCTAAAATTGGTGTTGCATTCAGTGTTGCTTAATTTTAAGGCAAATACAGGCAATGCAGACAAACATGGGCAGGCAGGCAGTACAAATACAGGCAAAATCATCCCTTCCCTATGATTTTTCCATGGGGTTTTATAGGCAACGGACGAAATCTGCGTATCTGTAAACCATATCTGCACGTCTAGCCATGTATGCCTGGAGACTACGTGTGCTTGGTTGACCAGAGACATGGTCAGACAAAGGGGGCCTCTGGCTGGTCAGGGTTAGCAAAATGGGCACACGCCTGCAGAGTCCGGCGTCGGAGAACTATGCGGCCAGTGAGATCGCAACCAGCCAGGCCGGCGTCGTCGGTACCGTCGGCATCAACCAGCCAGGCCGGCGTCGTCGGTACCGTCGGCGTCGACGTTAGAAGACCTATGAGGTTGAGCCAAAAACCAGGCTACTCAGGTGGACATGCAACATACATGCCTTGAGCCGCATAGGTATACACAATGTGAGCATGCGCCGCGTAAGCACCATGCAAATACTGACATTTCGTCCGTTCCCTATAAAACCCCATGAATTTTTTATAGGGAAGGGATGATTTTGCCTGTATTTGTGCTGCCTGTATTTGTATGCATTTTCTGTCTGCAGACATATTTTACCTGCATTTGCCTGTGCTTGCAGACATACCTGCATGCACCTCAGCCCAGGACTTTGGTGGACTCCACTGCCTCACTGTTAGCCTGGTTGCGCCGAGCCAGAATTGGCCGCAACACCAAACCAATTATTAATGCCGGAATTACAAATAACAGCAAATGACCAATATGCCCCAAATATTCATTGCCGCTATACCCAGCCACTCCGCAGCGCAGCGCATCAATTACCGGCTTTGCAGGTAAATATGGGCTTAGTTCAGATAGGAATCCTGGCAAAATAGCCAGCGGGAAAGACCCACCCGCACCGGAAACCTGCATCACTAAAAACAGAATACTAATCGCTTTGCCAACGTTTCCAAACGCGGCCACAAACGAATAATTAATCAGCGAAAACACTATTGCCGTAAGCCATGCGGTTATCATAAATAGCCATGGATGCACCGATTGCACATCCAAAAACAGCAATAAACCGCCAGCCACTAAAGTCGCTTGCGCCAAACCAATTGTGGCAAAAATACCCCAACGCCCAAAAAATACTTGCGAAGGCCGTAATTTAGACACATTAGAAACCGGCTGTGCGCGCACCACCACACCAATTAGCATGGTACCCATCCACATCGCCACGGTTGCGTAAAGTGGCGCCATGGAGGAACCAAAATTTTCCACCACGTAAATCGGGTGGCGCTCCACCACGGCCGGCGTGGTCAGGGCTTGGGCCAGGCGCTGGGGGTCGTCGCCAATAATTTTTTGCACCTGCGCCAAGTCGCCACTATCAATCGCCCCGCGCAGCTTTTCAGACAGTGTCTTCATCTGAGCCCCGGCAGCGCTGAGATCTTTAGCGGCGCCGTCGAGGTTAGTTTTCATTTGCGTCAGCTTTGCCTGTAGCGAGCCCGCCCCACTGCCTCCCAGTGAGGTGGAAACCGACTCGCGCACCTGCCCCAAACCGTCGGAGACCTGCGCCAAATCTGCGGCCAGCTGGTTAGCTTGGGGCGCGATGTTGGTGTCAACCGCAGTTTTGAGGCCGCTTAGCTCGGTTTTGGCCTGGTCAATCAGGTTTTTCGCCTCGGTAATGGAGGCCTGCGAGTCACCGGATTTATTGGAAATCTGCGTGGCCGCCGACTGCAGCGACGTAGCCGCGCTATTGAGCCTGCTGATAATCCCATCGAGGCTGGTCAGCACCCCTTGTGCGCGGGTAGGGTCGGGCAGCTGAGCGATCAGCGTGGCCAGGTTGTCGCGCACCTTCTGGTAGTTGGCGGCCTGCGCCTGCAACCCACTGGCCTGCTGGTTTAGGCTGGTCACGACGGCGGAGACGGACTGCCCGGAGGAGGTGCCCACCTGGTCTGCGGCGGCGCTGACTGAATTTAGTGCCGTGGACGAGGCGTTGAAAGCCCCTTGCAAGGCTTGGTTTGCGTTGGCGACGGCGCTCTTGATGTTCCCGGTTTCGGTTGCCACCTGCCCTAGCTGGGTGCGTAGCTGCTGAGCGTCTTTTGAGCCTTGGCCCACCAGGCTAATAGAGCTGGTCACCAGCCCATTGGCGCCGTCGACCAAGCCACCATAGGAAGTGAGCAGGTTAGCGGCACTATCAAAGCGGGTAGACAATGTCTCCACGCGCCCCACCACAGTATTTAAAGCGTTGGTAGCCTCGGGGGTGGATAGCTGAGTGGACACTGTCTGGGCAAGGTTCAGCACCACCTCCCCCACAGTTTTGGTGAACACCGCGTTCACCTGAGTGGAAACCGCCTGCGCCCCAGCCCCGGCGATCTTGGGGGCAATACCGTTGCGTTTTTCGTTGATGTAGTAGTTCAACTGCGTACTTTGGGCGCTGGAGGAGAAAAAACTGAGCATATTTTTGCTAAAGCCCTCGGGAATCACGATGGCCGCATAATATTTACCCGATTTAGTGCCCTCCAGCGCCTGCGCGGGCGTGGTCACCTCCCAGTTGAGCTGCTTGTTGGCACGCAGCGCGGAAACCACCTGCTCGCCCGCATTAACTTTCATCGGAACCAGGTCGCTTTTGTAGCCGGTATCAGCATTGGCGACGGCGACCGTCAGGTTGCGCGTGTTGCCGAAAGGGTTCCAGGAGGCAGCCACGTTAAACCAGGCGAACACCGCCGGAATTACTACTAGCCCGAGGATAATCACCAGGCTGATCACGTTGATGCGGGCGCGGCGTAGATCGTCGCGATATAGCTGCCAGGCCCCCGCAAGTGGCTTGGCCTGGGCTTTTCGGCTGGTCCGGGTTTGGGTGGCCGTGCGGGTTGGGACGGCGGCGCGAGCCCGATCCCCACCGTCATACTTGACACTGTCAGGCACCTTAGCTCCAGAGCGCCGGGCCGACGCCGCACTGCGCTTTTCGTCTGCGTGCTTCATCGACCTTCTCCTTCG
>ERZ772929.33-NODE-33-length-14378-cov-3.04133_pt1 | contig 14378 bp, 14 predicted proteins | sample MGYA00512114_ERZ772929 | MGnify/ENA primary metagenome ERZ772929 (study PRJEB29015, sample SAMEA2738101) | human oral metagenome | biome: human oral; feature: human-associated habitat; material: saliva | place: China | collected 2263 ... | reverse complement strand
GGCTGAGCAAGCGACTACGACGACGCACCAGGCGCGTGACCACCTTCCCCCCCCACACCACTATCTCTAGTCAATAATGACACGGGGAAAATAAGCACACAACACACCCAAGGGCACCCAACCACCACCCCACCCCACCCAAAACCCAGCCACAACCACACCCAACACGTCCACACATGTAGACAAAACGCGGCCGGAAACACCCCAAAAACAGACGAAAACACGCGAACAGCAAACACAAAAACCCCGCACACCACACGGGTGCCAGGGAAACCAACAACCTATCCAATTCTCACTCGCCAGCCGGGCAGCTACGCTCGCAGCACCCAACCATCAGGCTTCGGCACCACACCAACCCCACCACCAGTGGAAGCAGCAGACACGCCAGCCAGAACACGCATCACCAGAGCACACACCAAGCCCCCATTCGCGCGCGCACGGCGAGAAGTCTCAACACAACCCCACACAGCAAGAACCGCAGCCGCCAAACGAGCAGCCCACTCACCCACGTCAACACCAGCAGGAACAGCGGCAGCGTCAGCAGCAATAGAATCAACCAAACCGGACAGCGACGCAAGACGCTCACCAGCAAACACAGCCAGCTCACCCTCACCCATACCAGCAAGACGCCCCCGCGCGTAGCCCGTCAAGAACACGCCCGCGCCCGGACGAGCCTCACCAAACCCCACAGCAGCCAACAACAGCGCACGCTCAGCGGCCCCCACTACATCGGAGCGCACACCAGCCAACACGTCAGCCAACACGCCGCCAGAAGCAGCCAGCAGGTAACCCCCATCAAACGCAGGCAAATAGTCATGCGCCTCACACAACCCAGCCAAAAGGCCACGCACCTGACGAATCAAAGACACGCCAGACTCGACGCCGCCATTGATCGCACAAGCAGCCGCACCAGCAAAAGCCTCAAACCACTGACGGCCCCTACCGCCACACGTCACCCACGCGGCCGCGCCACCAGCATCCACCAGCGACACCGGCACAAACAAGCTAATACCACGCTCCCCACTCTCGGGGAACGACTGACACATCACACGCGCAAAACGCTCATCCAACAGGAGAGGACTACCCTCAGCCACCAGCACAAACACGGGAATAAACAACTCACGCTTTTTCGCGCTCACACCACCATCACGCAGCAAATGCGAGGGAGTCATAGCGCGATTACCGAACACCTCATCCGTGCGCTTCGCGTACTCAGGTGTGCCAGGCGTGGCGCCATCCCACGCCTCGCGCGCCACCCCGCGACGCACAACCTCCACCAGGCGTTGCGCGCCAGCCTTCGACGGACTCGACAACACCATATGCGGTGTAGGGATGCCCGCAACCACGCGAACACCCTCCACACCCTCAGCCGCCAAACGAGCCAACTCACAAATCGCCACCTGATTAGCGAACAACTCACGACCAGACACTGCCGCAGCCCGAGCGGCAGCGCGAGCCACACCCACAGCGGATGCGCCACCCGCATTGGCAATACCAACCGCGCGCGAAAACTCGCCCACCAGCCTATCCAACACCGCTCGGTCGCGTGCGGCAAACACTCGCTCACCGTCAGCCACACGACCAGCAGCCTCATTACCAGCCACGCGCTCACGCCACGGACCACCCAACGTGTCCCACTCATCCAACGTGCGGCCACCAAAACGCACCAAGGCGTCAACACCCACAGACGGGTTCAACGCGCACCCCTGCGCGAACTTCCCCGACAACATGGGAACCACAGTGGTACGTAGCGCCTCCACAGCTCGCAGAGTATCAGCGTCACGACGCAAAAACTCGACCCTGATCGAGTACACGCTCGCACGACCCACGCCGCCAATAGGGGCACGCTGCTTCTCATCAAACGACAACACGCCCACACCACGCAAAAGCCGCCACGCGCGCTTCACTCGCTCATTCACAGCCTTATCACACTGGGTAGCGCCACGCGCGTCACCAGCAGCCCTGGAAGCGTCACGCAACAGGGCGCGCAGACGCTCACGGCTACCGGACAAACGCCCCGTCGCCCCCTGCACACTGAGCATCCACAGGTACGCGAGCACAGTAGCCACATCACGCTTCGCGCGCGCCAGGTTCTCGCGCGTGCGCGCCGAGCGACGCTGCAAACCACGTTCACGCTCCTCCAAACACGCCCACGCTCGCTTCACGGCGCGCTCAATGTCCAACACGCCCGCTTCGCCGCGCGCCCCCAACTCCGCAAACCCGCTACGCGGATTACCGGCAGCAGAAGAAGCAGAATCATCAGCGGCACCTGCGCCAGCGAACACGGCAGACACGGAACGCTCGGTGTCAGACGCGAACAGGCGCGACAACACGCGACGCAGGGAAAGCGACCACCCAACCACAAGCGCGTGAACAGCGTTAACGTCGCCCTCACGCGACAGGCGCTCATACACAGCCTCCACCACGCGCGGGGAAAGCTGAGACACGCGAACAGTACGCACACCCCGCGCACCCTTACCAGCAGCCGCGTCCTCGTCAGCCACGGCAACAACCACACCATCCGCGCCCTCAACGCGAACGCCAGGGAACACGCGAGACACGCGAGCAGCCTTACCCGCCGTCAGACGATGCGCAGACTCCACCAGAACCGGGTCACCATCAAACACCGGGTCACCCCCACGACCCTCAGCCGTTTCGGCGAGAACACGGTGAGCCTCCAACACGTCCGGCACCGTATAAGAAATTACAGCTCCGCTAGTGCCCATGTTCGACAGCATCCACACCACGCGATCAACGAACGGCACCAAGCCCTCAGCCATCGCCTCAGCGAACGTCACCGTACAAAAACGCCACGAACGCGCGAAATCAACATCATCCTTACTACCGGCGCGCGTCAAGCAGCCAACAGCATCCGCCCACTTGTTACCGAACGTAAACAAATCGCGGCCCGACGTGTCATTAAACAAACCCAAAGACTCCGCGACGCGCACAACGCCCAGAGCATCCACAACGCCCACGCCGCGCCCAGCAACCCGGTACCGGCGAGACTTAAACGCCTCTCGCTTCCCCCTGCTTGCGTGGCGCTCACTCTCCGCACACGACAATGCGAGCGTCTTTTCACGCGACACGCCGTCAGAACCAGACTCCGCGTCTACACCGCGCTGACCGCCCAACACCGGGAAACCAGCCTCAGCAGCAGCCACAACCACACTATCAGCCGACGCCTCGTCCAGCGCCTCATCCGACAAGAAAGGGGCGGCAGGGTCAACAGCGGAGCGCACAGGCTCCCACAACTCACCCACACCAGACAAACGCAGCTCGCCACGCACCAACACCGCGCGCTGAACAGGCGACAGTGCGTCGCCAGCATACTCTCCCCACACGAGAGGATTCAAGAAACCATCGCACAACGCGAAACGCGCGTCCTCCACAGCGGCAACCAAATCACTGGGGCGGCCCTCGACCGCCCCCTCGTTAACGAGGGCATACGCGCGGGTCACCGCACTACACATGCGACGACGCAACACGTTATCTTCAACCACTGGCAAACCCCACGGCGCACACTTGGTAGTTGCGCGCCCGGACACCACCAGCGCACGCACAGCGCCAGGCAGCTCTTCTATCACGCTCTCACGAGCAGCAATCTCAACGTCAGCATCCGACAGCGACACGCCAGGAACCAACAGCTCACGCAACACAAGCTCACTCAACCGGCGAGCCGCGCCATCAGACAACACTCCCACAGCCGGGAACACGCCAACCGCACGCGCCATAGCCTCACCGTCACCGCGAGCATACGCGGCCGTGTACTCCGACAACGCAGAGCGCGCCGCACCCTCGCTCACGCCACACAATACGTTATCAGGAACAATCACACGGAATAGAGCGTCAGGGTCATAGAAAGAAGCGGCACTGTCGGTATCGCGCGTACCATCCGCACGCACACCAATACGCTTATCGCCAGCCGACACGTCCACACGATCAGCCATCACAGCACCAACAGCGTCGTTAATCTCAGCGGCGAACGCACGCAACACGCGACCACCCACAACCTTGTGACCGCCGTTCGCATACGTCACGCGACCAAACACAAACCAGAGTAGCGGAAACTCATCATACAAACGCTCAGGAACAAGCAAAGGCGCGTGACAGCCACCAGAACCCGTACGCGACACATACACGCGCGCCGCGCCCGTCAGGCCACGCATAAGCGACAGGAAAGCCATGCGGTCGCCCTTGCGCTGGTTCTCATTCACATTGTCATGGAAGTCCAAGTCAAGAACGACGAGACCATGCGACGTAACCAGAAACTCGCCCTCACCGGCCGCAGCCTCCACAGACGGATAAGTTGGCAAGCTCGCGCGGATAACCATCTCGTTAGCATCCACACGCACACTGGTTTTATGCCACTTCGGATACTTCTCGCACGGCTTCAACGGAACAAATGAACCCAGCTCCACCCGAGAACCAGCAGCCGCCACGCCTCGACGCGTAGCGTCATCGGAAGAGTCAGAAGAAAAACGCGCAACATCCTGCGACACGTCCACACTCATAGACGAATTGTCAACAAACAGCACCGACATGCCCTATCCCTCGCTAACCGCTTTACGCCCGAAACAGCGCCACCCACACGCGCGCGTACAACACGACCGCGCCGCCCCTACGACTCAACAATATCGCAAGAAACAGCGCACGTCAAAAACTCGCCAAACTAGCCGAAAGCTATCTGGCCCGGCTCATTCCAAGTAATATCCAAATACCTGTCATTGTGGAGATCGAGCCAAACAAGTCGCATCCACACACCCCTATCCCACGCGGGAAGAAAATCCTTACTGGACCGGTTATACCCGCGCCCAACATATCCCTTAACCCTCCGGACAAATCTCGCCACTTCAAGACGCCCCCTATGACAGGCGTCTACGAACCAACCTGAACATAAATGATCGCCGACTCCAACAAAAAAGTTTTTCATAACATTCTCTGCCTCCGTATCAATCTTTTCGCTCAGAAGCTGCACGTTCGGCAGATCAACCTGCGTATTCCGTAGCGCCCACCTACGGAACGCTTCTCGGGTCTCCTCCCACACTATAGCGGCCACCACTTTCTCGATCTCCGCCGGTTCTTCGCCACGATCCCTCTCAATGATAGCCGTCACTCGACTGACCGAATCTCGACTAGGCCACGGCCACACATTACCCGCCTCTATGTAGCCATCCACTGTAGCGTCCGACCTACTCACTGAACATCTACCTCACTCCATCACCACGCACCCAGCTTGGGCGCTTCACCTACAGTTGTGCTCCACTATACGCGCGCGCGAACAAATGGTCAAAACCTCGCGCACGAACAGATTGCCCATCATGGTAACGCTTGCTGTCAGGCATCTATTCCACCAAGCGTAAGTGACACGCGCCACATATGGCTGTTCGCGATGCAAACTCCCTCGCCTGCGAACACAACCCGCGAGCGCCACCCAGCCCGCAGCGCCCCCGATACGCGGTCCAGACGCGCCTCTCACGCGCTTTTACCCCGCGAGCGCGCCCACATGCCACCCGCGCCCTCACATCGCCTCAAAACGCCATACAGCGAATCGGGAGAGGCACACAGCCGCGACGCGCGGTCGCACGAGACGAAGCGCACGCCACTACACCAGGGTACTCACGGATGCACGCGCACGTCAGGGCAAGTCACAAGACGCGGCAGCGATCAACCGCGCACCATCAGCAATACGCAATGCTTCACCCATCATGTCATCACTAGCCTCGACCGAGAGAGCAGCGCCGCACACAATGTCCCCCATGAGCGCCAAACCAACAGCCACCGCGTCAACACTCAGCGACGCCAACGCACGCTCATCCGGCAACACCGCACACACAAGCTCGCTGGCAGCACCCGCAAGCGCCAACCTCACCACGTCATCATCGATGGCGCAGCCGCGAGCGCGCAACACCCGAAAAAACAACTCAACGCACGAATCAACAAACACGTCAGACACCGCGCCACGCCGCGCCGCATCCTGGACCACGCCACGCAACACGCTATCGTCAGCGACACTCACCACACCGTCAGCGTCAACACGCCACAAGCCCTCAACACCAGCCACCTACAACACACCACCCTTCCACTCCACAATAGCCCGCACCACGCCCCAAAGCGTCAAACCGCAACACCCCCGATACGGGGTCCACACGCGCCCCTCACGCACTTTCACGCCCCACAGGCACCCATATGCCACCCGCACCCCCACAACGCCACACAGACGCATACAGGCGCACCCAGAGGATGCGGCGCGGCGACGGGCACAAGAACCCACCCCCAACCAAGCGGCAAAACACCACCCCCCACCCTAACTCTAGTCAAAAAAGACACGGGGAAAATAAGCGAGAGAGCCACAAACCCAACGATTGCAACAAAAACTTTGACAGGACAAACGGGCGGAATGACCCAAAACGAAAACCTAACGCGCGGCAAACAAAAACGGGCGGAAGGCGAGAAAACCGCGCCACACGCGCGAAAAACCCGCATGCTCAAAAAACAACCACGCGGAAAAACGGGAGAAAGAAACCGCACAAACAAACACCAAACAACACAACCAACACAAACCAACACCAACCAGACGCGAAGGCACACAAACCAGCACAAACAAACACAACAACGCACAGGAACAACCACGCCACACGCGGCAAACAAACACCACCACACACCAACCCGCGCGCCCACAAAGAACACCCGCGCGCCCACAAAGAACACCCGCGCGCCCACAAGCAAACAAAACACCCCCCACCAGGCACGAGGCACACGCACCCAGCACGGGGAGCAAATGACACGCGAGAGGGCGGGAGCACACAACCCCCCCACCCTCTCACCAGCGGCACCCGCGCCAACTACCAGACCGCGACGAAGCTTACAGGCCAACACCCAGCGCAGACGCCCCCGGCCCAAACGCCGCCTTATAACGACAGGCGCCCACCTGCGCACCCCCATCTGCTCCACAAAATAGGCGACGTTATCAGAGATACCAAGAAAAAGCTTCTTGTACTCGCCGCCACCCCTCTACATGCGACTTCAAGCTGGTTATTCCTGGCTGCCCTTCTTAATCGAACACAAACCCCCGAATGACAACAGGTACTTGTCCGTGATGCCGTTCACGAACACGATACGCCGCACGATGCGGAAAATGCCGCCATCCTGCGAAATGTTACTCAACACAACCACGGCGGGCGCACACGCCCCCAACAAGCCAGCAACAACAAGCCCCACAATAAGGGACAACGATCTTCTTCACGTTCACCCCACATGTTCCTCTCGGCCATTTTGTATTCAACAACACGATAGGAGCCGGTATTGTTCCACCCGCCCATGCTCTTAAACACCTTCACAGCGCGCTCGCGAGAAAAGAACGCGCGCACACGCGACGCACCCTGCCCCTAACCTACATCCAGACCGCCATTATCCGCGTCAACCACGATATACACGGTGTCCGGAATAACCTCAGCGACCAGCCACCCAGCCCCATCACCCACCAGCCCACGCATCCGACCGATAGACACGCAGCCGCCCCCACCCTGGGCCGCCGACCCCCCCCCACTGCGCCCCGTAGTCGCTGCGCCTGACACACTCGTACCGTTCGCCGCCAAGGCCAACCATCACGGTGCCGATTTTTACCCCCAAGCGACCGAAACGTCCCTAAAACTTGCGGAAACCCACGATCACGACTCATCCCTCCACGCGCCAATATGACGCACCATCTCAGGCACAACACCACGAGTGCGCCACTCAGCCTCACACTCGGCAACAGAACGCACGCGCCCCAACTCATCTATAACACGTGGCAAGAAATCACCAGACAACGTGACCAGGAACACCTCGTTCCCAGCCTCGAACACGTCACCAGTGTGCAAGTCAAAGTCCCGCACCTCATTCAACAACGGATCAAACGCCAACATGGCCCCACACACCCTGATAACGCGCCAACTTCGGGACACGCCCGTTCATCTTGAACGCGTACTCAATCTCACCGAGCGTACACAGTAGCCCAGCCTCGGTCACAATACGAGGGTATCTGTTAAGAATCTGCGCGCGCACGTACACGCCGCCCTCGTCATAGAACACGCCCCCCCTTGCACCAAATCGGCCAAGTCAACGTCCAACTCGCCGCCAGTACGACAATCAATCATCCGTAGCACTCAGTTACCTTCCATCACGCGACAATCGCATCACATGGCGGACACGGCGCGAATGTACTGGCCGGTCAACACCTTACCGACCGCCCACGCAGTCGCCACAGCCTCCGGAACGGGAGCAGCCCCAATCGTGCGAGCGCGCTCCACCAGAGAGCCTACCGAGCGCGTCAGCGCGCCAGCAAGCCACGCGGACGCAGCCTCCACCTCACGCATCTCATCGTCACCTTCCATCGACACAGCCAGCTCGTTAGCCAGTGCTGTCAACACGTGAATACGAGCAGCAGCGCCCATCGTGCGCGCCAGCTCCCCCTCGGGAACAAACCCGTACTCGCCGTCGAGTACCTGGAAAAACAGGTCAGCGCACGCAGTCATAAAGTTGCGGGACAAGCCCTTGCCATCGAGGGCGCGCTTCACCTCGCGGGCAAGCGCCGCCTCGTCACCCACGCGAACCTCACCGTTAGAACCGATCACCCACAGGTTCTTCGCAGTCTCTTTAGCAGTAGCCATTATCTACGTCCTCCGCTGTCTCGCTCGCGCACATCGGGTGCGCCAGCGCCATTTCTTGCTAACAACAGTCATATAGCACAACAAACAATGGGCGACGCGCGCAAACACCGTGACACATCCGCCACACGGTATCAAATAAGGCTACATAACCTACATTTTTTGTAGGCCATGTTTCCTTGTTTGAGTGCCGCCTCACTGGTCCCCAGGGTACTACGTGTGCCCTGGTCCGCTAGTACCGTGGCCTCCAAGCGATAGGCTTGTGCCCTAGCGGGGCGTAAAGGAAGAATCACCTCCCTAGAAACTCGGCGTCGATTCTTCCTTTTCGGCGTAGGTTTACTCTTGGTCCTGTCCCTGCCCGGATACTTCAACGAGTTTCTAGCAACAGGCGTCCTGAGCGCCGTTTGTGGCTGTAGTTTCCTGTTTTTCGCGCGTGTCACCCGAGCTTTAACCACGCGTGGTACGGCGCGGGCAGCGATGTTAGCCGCAGCGTTTACATCCCTGTCCATCACCCCATGCTCGGCACAGACCGATAGTTCGTGCGTCGGGTGCGTAACTTTGGAGCCGCATGTGTGGCATTTCTGCGAGGTATTTGCGGGGTTTACCGCCACGACCCATCCGCCATTCTGAGTGACGTAGTGGGTGAGCCACCGGACGAGCGCCCCTCGGTTCCATCTGCCATTTTGCATGGTGTTACGGACCCAGCTCAAATCTTCAACGGCGACGACGGCGTTACCCCACACGTGCGAGAGGTCAGCTATCTCTTGCGCCGCGAGGATAGCCAGCTCACGCTTCTTCCTGGATGCTGCCTCACGGTGGAGCTGAGCCTCATCCAACGCCGCCATGCGAGCTTGCCGGTCACGAAGCAATGTCTCGGCTTTCCGACGCAGGGCACGGGCCTGCCGTTCCGACGCACGCACACCGTTCCAGAGCGAGTGAACCCGCTGGGATAGTGCGGTTTCGTACACTATCCGCCCGGTCTTAACGTCACGTACCACGACGGTTGCGTAGTTGTTTATCCCCACGTCCACACCAACAACATAGTCGCCCGAAAACTGGACAACCGGGCTGTCGGTGACGACCGTGAAGATAAAGACCGGCTCACCGTCCTCAACTTTAATGACGGGGAGAGTGACCCTACCTTCGGTGAACCGCTTGTTATCGAAATTGAAGATCAGACGGTGCCACTCGCCTTGAATAACCAGCCGTAGGATAATCTCACCATCAGCAAACGGATCATTCTCAATGGCCGCATACTGCTTATTCACAGCGCCAAGATTCACATAATCCTCACCATAGCCCGGCGCGGACGCGTCTACAGTACGCTTCCACCCCTGGCTCACATACTTAGAACTCTCACCGTTCGCTGCTTTGTCTCTTTCTTGCCAGGAACGAAACTCAGTGACCACACGATGCTGAACCAGCATCTCTTTACGCGACCGACCACTCTTACCCGACACCAGAAAATCAGGCATAGTCACACCAGCCCTGCGGCCCGCAACGGCAGGCTGAGCGACATTAACGCGAGCCAGCTCGTCACAAAGCTCAACGTCGTTGCGGACCACGAATGTCGCGTAAGCTGAGATGTCCCGCACCTCAGACGCAAGAGACGCCAAAACAGACGCGCCATCTAGCAGCTCACCGTTCAAGTCTAGGGCGTGGGTTGGGCGCGCGGTAAACGCCTTGTACGTCTGGTTTTTAGCCAACGCGCCCTCCCAGAAATACCCTCAACACCAGCTATATGGCCAATATCAACGAAAACCTCAACTGTCATACACGCTCACACGCCACCCACACGCGGGCGCTCACGGCCGAGGCAACAAGCCACCGCCGCGCGCCAATAATCAACGATCAGACGCTACTCGCCAGCGCCACCTCCCATAACACGCTCAGCGGCCGCACGAATCAACTCGCTATCCGGTAAACCGCGCGCTCGCGGACAAAACGCGGACAACATCACCACACCCCCGCGCACTAAAAGAAATATGGTGCGCGCAGACCGTGGAACAAGCCCCAGCCCACGCGCCCCATACAAGACTCGCAAGGATGCTTTCACACACCCTCACGAGGATGCGCGATCAGCGACGACGCGACATGCGACGAGACGCGCCAGCAGCCACGCCGCCAGTAATAAGGAACACGCCCGCGCCAACACCCGCCAACACGCTCGCGCCCGTCACCGGAAGCGAGCCACCGCCAGCAACCCCGGCTCGCACGCCAGCAGCCGTCACCTCACCAGGCGCAACCCCCGTCGAACCATCCTTGCCATCACGGTTACCCGTGGACGCCTCCAACTGGTGAGCCTGACTAATATCCTGGTCATAGTCGTCCGCGTCACCCTCACCCTGCACCACGTGAACAAGAACGCTCTTACCGTCCTCACTCAACTCAACGGGGTTGTTCTTGCTGAAATCAATCTTCCAACCCTCCGGCACAGAAGCGCGCAGGTGGTCGAAAAACTCGCCAACGGACGAGGCGGGCGCAACCACAGACTGCGCGGGCGCAACCGACGCGCCAGCCTGGTTCACAAGCGACACGGCAGGCGACGGCAGCACCCCACCACCCGCAGCCGCAATACGAGCAACGGCCTTCGCATACAAGTTGAACAGCTCACGCACAGCCGGGTCGTTCTGGTACTTCTCGTCCAGCGTCGGCTCCGGGACCGGCTGCGGCTCAGGCTGAGGCTCCGGGACCGGCTGCGGCTCAGGCTGAGGCTCCGGGGCAGGCTGCGGCTCAGGCTGAGGCTCCGGGGCAGGCTGCGGCTCAGGGTTAGGAGACGGCTCAGGGGTCGGCTCAGGCGTGTCCGCATCCAACACGGGAGCCAACACCTTAGACACCAGAATGTGAATCTTGCCAGACTCGGCATCAAACTCAATACCCGTCACAGACTTGACACCATCCAGGCCAGCCGCCGTGCGGTGAGCCTCAGACATCCACCACACGAACGTATCCAATGGAGCGTTCGCAGAGTCATCCGACGCGGCAATCACACCAGCGCCGCCGGGCAGAGTCTCACGCGTGTCAGCGTCCACAACGTCGTAAGGAATATCCTTCTCCACAACGTTGTCCTTAATCGGTAGAACGCCTCTGTACAAACGCTCCACCGAAGCCCGGAACGCCTTATTAGGAGCAGCCGCGCTCGTCGGGTCAGAAACCGTCTCCACACGAACCGCGCTGCCACTCACCTGCACGCCGCTCACCTTACGGCCAGTCTTAGCCGCAACGCCCGCATACTCGTCAGCCTTCTCCAACAAGGCGCGAACCGATGTGCCCGCATCCACGTTCTCATTAGCCAGCGCGCGACCACCATCAATAAGCGTCACCTGGGAAGCACCAGCAAGACTCTTATTATCAGCCGCCAACGACCCCGCACGCACCAAGCCGCCCTTGACGGCCTCCACCTGGTCGGCAGTCAAAAAACGCGGCGCAAAACCCCCCACGTCAACACTGCCCGTGTCTGGAGCCACATCGACAGTCTCAAAACGGAAATACTCACGCCCATCCACCGTCTCCAGCTTCAGCGACGTAATCTCCCGAGTAGACCCGTCACCCATAATAGAGCGCACAGCATCAGCAACAGAAGTCACCGGCATCAACACCGCACTACCAACAGCCGACGCAGGAGACAAACCAACGCGAAGAAACTGCGTCGAACCAGTCGTAGAAAGCGACCCCGCATCAATACGCGACGCAAGGTCCGCGTTCCCAAACACTGCCTGGCGCACACGATCACGCCGGGCAGCGTCCTTAATAAAGTCAAGCGACGTGAACTCACCCACGGTCACGCTCTTATCGCGCACCAAAGAAGCAGTCAACACACCCCCACCCGAGCCTGGAGCAGCAGTCAAAGACTCAACCACATACCCCACAGGAGTCACATCAGACCCCACAATATACGCGCGAACCCCCGCGCGATCCATACCCTTACCAAACGTCAACACGGCACCATTATCGGCCGCGCCACGAAACAACACCGACACGTCGCCAACAAGCGTATCCTGCTCACCCGTAAACCGATCCCCCAACAACGAGACAATCTTGTCAGCCACACGCCCACGCTCACGCGTCACCGCCGCCTCATAGCCGCTCGCGAGCGAACTCACCGCACCATCCGCGCCCTGCGCCTGCGCAAACGCCGGAGCCACGCCAGGCGCAGCCACCGACGCGCCCACGCCAACACCAGAAACAACGGCAGCAGCCGCCAAAAAAGCGAAACCAGCACGCGTAGCGCGCTTATTCTTCACAACACCCAAGGAACTCTCCTCTACTGTAGAAAACACGTTACCACGTAAATATCGCGGCAACGCCAACGCCACAGCATACGCCAACGCTAAAACCAAACACGCGGCAAACGAGGTGCACGCGCCAACCCGTGCGCCACACGGCCAACACGCTCACACATGGCTCGCTCCCCGCCCGCGCGGCGACACCCTCACGCCCACCGCCCGCGCGGCCAGAACGCAAACAGGCGACAGCAAAGACCGAGCGCGCGACAGAAAAGCGCACCCGCCCCACCACAAACACAAGACAGCGCAGCTACAAGAAAAGAAAGATCGACGGCGGCGAGGCAAGCCCACGCCCACCCCGCCGCCGCGCGAGAAACCCGCCGAGCTTCACTCACACACCCGCAAGCGCGTCACTCATCCTCATCACCCTCATCGCCCGCAACCGGCTCCATCCAATCACCCCAACCCGACGGCGGCAACACACATCACCCGCACCCGACATCCACTCACCAGCCCTACGACCAAACGACGACCCAAACGACCCCAACACCGAATCAACATCCCACGAGGACGCAACAGGACGCCCACGCAACACGCGCCGCACATCACCATCATCCAACACCACGCACGACCCATCACGCGCCACCACACTCAACACCACACTCACACCCCCACCAGAATACAGTGACCGCCGCACGCCCCCACTCACACGCAACCCGCCGCCACCGTCACCGCCGCCACTCTCACGACGCAACCAGACATCAAGAAGCCGCGCAGCATCAGCCGAATCACTCACGCTATCCGCCCCCACAGCGAACCCCACGCGAGCATACTCACCCAACACGCCCACACGACTATCCACGCCCACCACGCCAACAACAGCCACGCCTTCACTGCCCGCGCCCTCCACCAGGCCCACACGCGAACCACCAAACACCACATCCACGCTACCGTCAGCCAACACAGCACTCACATGCGACCCGCCCTCGACGCGCCCAACACGAGCCCTTGCCACACCCATCGCCAGCAACGAGGCCCACCGCGCTACCGTCCGCCACAACGCTCACGCTACCGCCACCCTGCACGCCAGGCGACACCTCACCACCCCCAACACTCCCAATAAAACAATGTTTCGCTTCCCCCACCATGCCGCCAGCATACACGCTCTCAAACCGCGCGCCCCGCGCGCCTCACCCGCCAGAGCGCCACCAGTCACATGCTGGAACAACACGTCACGCGCGTCCTCCACCACCGTCAGGCCACGCACACTCACATCATCACCATACGCGCGCCCACCCGCAGGCACACGCCACATGCTCCCAAACGGCTCCGCCCCCACAAGGCCACGCACAAGACGCGCAGGCGCACCAGAATCAGCCGACGGACCAACAACCAACGTGCCATTAGGCGCACTCACCGTCCCCACACACGCGCGAGCATCACCAACCGCACCGGAAACAACGCCGGTTGAACCGGGGGCAATGGTACCGGCAGCAGTGAACCC
>ERZ772929.29-NODE-29-length-15174-cov-4.82909_pt1 | contig 15174 bp, 14 predicted proteins | sample MGYA00512114_ERZ772929 | MGnify/ENA primary metagenome ERZ772929 (study PRJEB29015, sample SAMEA2738101) | human oral metagenome | biome: human oral; feature: human-associated habitat; material: saliva | place: China | collected 2263 ... | reverse complement strand
GTGAGAATTGACTTCATCGCCAGACTGTAACTTCGGTAGAAGCTCATCTTTATTGCCACCGTAAACGCGCAAAAATCCGTCAAACGTAATGACTTCGCCCTTTGCTTCAAACTGAGCAGGCTTTTTGCTTTTTGGCAATTTTTCACCCCTAATGTCGATTGTAATAGTCGTCTTTTCTAGCTTCGCTGGCGACATTTGTGACGCTAAAGTTCGGCGTCGAATTAGGTCGTACAATTTCTGGTCATAGCTATTATTAGACGCGGTTTCCAGAGTGATGTCCGTCGGGCGAATGGCTTCGTGGGCTTCTTGGGCGGACGCGGATTTGGTCTTAAACTTGCGAACCGTTGAGTAATCTGGACCGTAAAGACGCTTGATAAAATCGGTAGCCGCCGCGATGGCTTGACCGCTCAAATTCACCGAGTCGGTACGCATGTAGGTGATTTTTCCGTCTTGGTACAATTTTTGCGCCGAAGCCATGGTTGCTTTGGAGCTGAAACCAAGTTTAGAGTTGGCTTCCTGCTGCAGGGTTGACGTGGTAAATGGCGCCGCTGGATTTCTGGTCCCAGGGGTTTTTGAGATATCGCTAACAACAAATTCGGCGGGTTTCAGACTATTTAAGAACTCGTTCGCCGCTTCTTCTGTATCGAATTTTTGATTAAGCTCAGCCTTGAATTCTTGATTGTCGTGAATGAAAATGGCAGTAACTTTGAACTGAGAATTGCCCTCAAACTTCATAATTTCTCGTTCACGCTCGACCAGTAATCGCACTGCCGGACTCTGAACGCGACCAGCTGATTTTCCGCCAGGGACTTTCTGCCAGACGACTGGACTGAGCTCGAAACCGACTAATCTGTCTAAGACCTGCCTGGCTTGTTGCGCCTGAACCAAGTTCATATCAACGGTTCGCGGATTCTTAATTGCGTTGGTTATGGCGTCTTTGGTGATCTCATGAAAAACAATTCGCTTAGTTGTTTCAATTGGAAGATCCAACACCTTACATAAATGCCAAGCAATAGCCTCTCCTTCGCGGTCTTCATCGGTTGCGAGCCAGACGTTTTCTTTGCCGACTGTCTTTACGTTTCTTTTAAGCTCGGTGATAACTTTCTTTTTTTCAGGATCAACTTCATAAATTGCGAAAAAATCATTCGCCACGTCAATCGGCGGCGTTCCGTCTTTGGTTTTTTTAACAATCGATCGGATGTGTCCGACGCTGGACAAGACGTGAAAATCCTTGCCGAGGTATTTCTCGATGGTTTTAGCTTTTGCTGGTGACTCGACGATAACGAGATTTTTCATAACTTTATATTATAACAAATCACTATCTGGCTACAACCGCAAAGTGAATTATTACGAGCGACCACTGAGGTGACGGAGCATTGCCATTGACCCGAGGCTGCGATTAACATCTATTATTTGGCATGGTTTTTCTTTTTCCGAGTCGCCGTTAATTGCTCGTTTTATGTAGGTGCATGTTGCGTGCGCAGCGAACGGAAGTGAAGCGGCGAATGCTCCAGCTCCTAGTTTGCGTAGAAGCTTGGCAGGCTTTGGATTGTCGGTTCGTTTGTCGGCTAATTCGGCGGCGGCATAAGCGACTAAGGCTACTGTTTCCATAGCTAGCCCCACCTTCCCTGATTTGGTCGGTCGAGTTTCAGCTTTCTCCTTGCTGCGTAAATTGGCAATTCCGGTAGCCACGGCGTTTATCGAGTTTAGTGTCGCAACAGTGCCAAGGACATATTTTGGAGCCAACTCCTTTTTATTCATTTCATAGAGGATTTTTGCCATAACTATTTTATCTGTTGTGGCGTCTAATGCCGCCCCGGTATTGCTAGTCTGTCCTGTCATGCGCGCTACTTTGCCATCCAGAACGTCAGCTAATCGCCCGACTGCGCATTCCGTCAACCCTTCGGCTGTATCGATTTTCTCAGATCCGTGTATCGCTAAAGCGGCGCCAGTCACGCTTATCAAATTAGGGATAGTAAAGATGTCCTTAGCGATTTTATGGGCGACAGGAGATGCTTCTCGGGCTTTTTTCATAGTCCGCATAATAACATCAATTTGTCAAAATAGCAATATTATCGTAATGTCCAGTTGTTAGCTCCGAGCGGCTTAATCGCGCCGTTGATTTCCAGCATTGTGAGCGCCGTGGCGAAGTCTGACGCGGATAATCCTGATTTTTGTTGGATTTCATCGCCGTCACGAAGCCCTTCTGAGATGAGTTTTATGATAATAGCTTCTTCAATTGTTGCGCTGGCTGCTAATTCTTGACCGTTGTCTTTTTGTAATTTCTCTGGCGCGATGATTGATAAAACATCGTCGGCGTCTGTCACCAAATACGCCCCTTGTTTTAATAAAGTATTACAACCCGCCGACAGTGGGCTGGTTATGTTTCCGGGAACTACAAACAAATCTCTTCCCTGATTTAGTGCGTGAGAGGCGGTGTTTAATGTGCCGCTTCGTTCGGCAGCTTCGGTGATAATAATTCCATCGGCTAGCCCACTAACTAAACGATTGCGCTCCAAAAAACTCCAACGATTGACTATTTTATTATCGCCCTTCATCCATTCTGAAACGACCGCGCCGCCCTGCTCTATGATGCTCATGGCTAGTTGATAATTGGTCCGCGGTGAAATATCAGGAAGCTCGTTTGGGACGACCGCCACGACCGTTCCGCCAGCTTCAATCGCAGCTTTTTGGGCAATACAATCCACACCTAGCGCCAACCCACTCACGATTACACATCCGGCTTTTGCCAGATCTGTTGCTAATCGCTCGGTCACCTCTTTTCCGTAGGCAGACGGCTTACGGGACCCGACGATTGATACGACTGGCGCATTTGTTTCTGGCAATTTTCCCATATAACATAAGCTTTTTGGTGGATTGGCAATATGTGCTAATCTCTGGGAGAAAATATGCTCATCTGGTGTAATTCTATTGATTTCCATAAAAAATGTGGTAAAAAGTATTGACACTTTGTCAAATGTTTGCTATAATCAAGGACGATTGGTTAAGTAATCATTAACCAAACGCACCTTATACCCCCTATTCTAACTATATGTTAGGTTGCGCGCAATGGCATTAAGTATTCTTACCCTCCACTTTTTGCGGTTCAACGTTACGCGCATACTAACCCCTTTAACTGCCCTTTTTCAAAGGCGACCTCTGTTAATGTGAGTACGAAATTGTATTGATAGTCATCAGGCGCGGACTTTTGGAGTTTTAGTCGCGACGCTTCACTGATACGGTAGCTCGGGTGGGTTGAAGGGTAAAAAAGCGTCAGGTGATGCCCACCCTTACCTGGCGCTTTTTTGTTGGGAAAAATTATTTATTTTCTATAATATGTCGGCACTTTTCGCAAATACCTTCCAGCTCAAAGTGGTGTTTTGTGACTATGAAATTATGTTTTTTACCGGTGAGATCTATGAGTTTTTCGAGTTCTTGCGATTGTATGGGTTCGGCATTTTGGCAATTGATGCAGTATAGATGGTGATGATGCGGTATAAACGGTTCCGCTAACTCGTAATAATTCTTCCATCCAATAGTTATGGTGTTTATAATGTTCAGATTATCGAACATCAGTAGCGTGCGGTAAATGCTGGCACGGTTAATGTTTTTGCAGTTTTTTGCAATATCACCAACCGTAAGAGGCACATCTGAATTTCGCAGGATGTCAAATACTTGCTGGCGAGGTTTTGTCAGGCGAAGATTGTGGCGTTCAAATATTTCATTTAGCATAGTACTATCAATAGTTTATAACTTATTGCAACAAGTGTGCAATAGACTTACAGTCCGAGTAATTCATAAGGATATTTGGGTTGATTGATTTTTGTGATGTGCGCGTTTGTTATGACGTATTCAGCTTGACTATTAACGATTTTTTGCGACAATTTACCCTTGACGATTAGCCATGTTCCATCTGTGTAGTCTGTCGAAAAGTTTTTCTCGACCAGGATTTTCATAGGCACGCTGTCAACAGTGCAGCAACTTATAACGTATCTGGCAATATTGAAGTAATTATAGCCGTAGTTTTTTAACAGATCATTTGAAACGAAGCCAGTAATGGTGATATCTTTTCCGTTAAAATAAGCGGCCTCTTTGCAAGAATTTATAGCGGTTTTCCAGCGGTTTATTGAGATTGTAGAAGAGTCTTCTCTTGGTTGAGGTGCTTCGCAGCGGCTTTCAGGTTCAATAATCGCAGGACTTTCTTTTTGCGCGAGGCTGCTCGGGGAGAGTGATTTTGGTGGCAATATGTAGCCGACTGATAATATAATTATTGCAAAATAAGATATTGGGGCAATTTTTTTCAAGCTAATTCTAGATTTGTCTTTAGTGGACTTATTTTTTAATTGCAACATTATATCAATAAGCAAAAGTATAACGCCGATTACGCTAATTACGACCGCGAATGCGTGATAGCGCGGATGAACGTAAAAGCCGAGTTGATCGCGCCAAGCTAATAGTAGAATATATGCGCAAACGACAATTCCGCCAATTGATTTTGCAAAGTTAGCGTACATATAAGTTGACTCCCAGCCCGACAATTAGTGACAAGGTGAATACAATTAAGGTAATTGTTGCAATAAATTTCCAGCGAAAGGTCGTTTTTAATAACGTAATCATTTTTATGTCTATCATCGGTCCGAATAGCAAGAAAGATAAAATTGAGCCTGTTGTGAAATTTCGCACGTAAGCCAGTGCGAAGAATGCGTCGATGCTGGAGCATATCGAGATGATGAAACTTAGTGTGATCATGGATATGACTGATAGGAAAATGTCGCCGCCGACGGCGTTTATGATGAATCGCGGAACGAAGATTTGTGTGGCAGCTGCGATGCTAGCGCCTAAGACCAACATAGTAAATAATTGCCAGAATTCATTACGTGATGAGATGAATAGGTTTGACAATTTTGAACCATGGTCGTGTTTGTGGCAAAGTTTTTCAAATTCTGGATTAATAATGGAATCTTCCTTAAAAAAGCTGACGATAAAAGCGGTTATTTGTACGATAATTAGCGCAAAAATAATTCGCCACCAAACCATTCGGGTGTCAAAACTGAAGGCGGTCATGGTTGAAATTATGGTTATCGGGTTTATGATTGCCGCGGCGAAAAGAAAGCTAATAACGTCGGCAGGTTTTAATCCATTTGCTATTAAGCTGCGTGCAATTGGTACGTTGCCGCATTCGCACACGGGTAAAATTAGCCCGATCATAGAGAGTGTAATTCGTCGAAGAAAGGCGTTTTTTGGTAACATTTTGAAGACATCTTTTGATGATAAAAAGTATCTGATAAGCGCGGATATGATAATTCCTAAAATTAAGAATGGGACCGCCTCGACAATTACGCTTAGCGTCAGCGTGATGAAATCTTGTAATGACGGAAGTAATTTATTGCACCATTCTGCAAATTCTCCGTTTAATAACATGACGCCGAATCGTGAGCTGAATTGATAAATAGAAATTATAAGTACGCCAAAAACCACCCAACCGATCAACTCACTGTTGGCTGATAAAAACTTTTTTATGCGACCATCTGGCGATTTTTGTGCCATATATAAAATTATACTCCATGCTTATGCTATACTAAATCAATATGAAGCATCTTTTACATTCACATCATCCGTTTCGGATTTTCTGGTTTTCAGTCCTATTGACCTTAGGCCTGGGCAGTTTGATTTTTAGTCATATGGGCGTTAGCGGTCTTTGGCTATTTACTATTTTGGTGGTTCTGGAAGTTACGTTTAGCTTCGATAACGCGGTGATAAATAGCAAGGTTTTGGCGGGAATGAGCCAAGTTTGGCAGAAAGTCTTCCTGACGGCTGGTATATTTGTGGCGGTGTTTGTCGTTCGATTTATATTGCCAATTGCTATTGTGATGATTGCGAGCGGTCACGGATTTATGGATGTTGTCAATCTGGCGCTTCATAAACCTGTTGAGTACGGCAAGATCTTGCACGAGGCGTCGCCAATGATTGACGCGTTTGGTGGTGCGTTTTTGATTATGATTGGGCTTAGCTATTTCATCGATTACAACAAGCGTGTTCACTGGATGCGACATGTTGAGCCGATTTTAGCGAAGGCTGGACGATTTGAGAATTTTAAGGTGTGCATAATGCTTAGCGTGGCGGCTGTTCTGTATTTTACGGTCGAGGCTCCGCATAAATCTTTGGTGCTGATTTCAGCGGTTCTTGGAATTGTGTTGCATATCGGATTGGAACTATTTGGGTCATTTTTTCATGAAGATGACGCGAAATCCGTTAAGATTAAAACTGGTTGGGCGGCGTTTGCTAGCTTGCTATATTTGGAAGTTCTGGATGCCAGCTTTAGTTTTGATGGTGTGATTGGTGCGTTCGCCATTACCAACAGTGTGCTACTAATCGTGGCTGGACTGGGTGCTGGAGCAATTTGGGTTCGATCGCTAACCGTATATTTATTGCGAACGGGCGCGCTTAGTAAATATAAATATTTGGAAAATGGCGCTCACTGGGCAATTATGGCGCTCGGCGTGATGATGATTGCCAAATTATTCCACTTGGAACTACCGGAATGGGCTACGGGTGGCTTGGGCTTATTGTTCGTGAGTTTGGCGGTCGGCAGCAGCATATTGGAAGCTCGATCGATCAATCTTCAAGAAGCTGCGGCTACAAAATTACATCAAGCCGAAGAGCAATTGAAGAACGGCGCTTCAAAAATTGTGCCGCGAAAACGACGCTAGAATCCGGTTTAATATTTTATACTGAACGGCTCGATAGTTCCGTTAATAAATTTCTCGATCAAGTTAATTGATTCGGGCAATATCCAGCTTTGGAGAATCTTTTGCTCGTCTGAGTTGAATTTGCCTAGGACAAAATCTACGTCACCGACTTGACGTCTGAGCAAATTGTCTGTGCCAATACGAATATGCCAAAAGTCTGATCCGATATGAGAGTGGAGCGACTTTAAGCCATTGCTGCCCGCGTCTCGACCGCCTTTGCGGGTTCGAATTTTACCGAAGTCCAGCGCTGTGTCGTCGTGAATAATTAGTAAATCGTCCAATGTCAATTTGTAAAAATCTAAGATTGCTCGAGCGGAAATTCCAACCTCGTTGTAAAAAGTAGTTGGCTTAACTAGTAAAACTTTTTCTCCAGAAATATTGAGTTCGGCGATATCTGCGGAAAACTTCGGCTTATTCGAAAAGGTTTTTCCCTGTTCTGACGCAAATTTATCAATAGCCAAAAACCCAGCATTATGCCTCGTGTTTGTGTATTTTTCGCCTGGATTTCCCAACGCTAAGATGACTTTCATAGACTTAGTATATCACCTTGTGAAAATGACGTATAATAAGCATATGGCAAAACGCGATGACGATTTGGAATTTAGCATTAATGCGCCGTTTGATGATGGGCGAGCGGTTATCGATAAAGTTCCATTGTATTTGGTGAATGGCTCGTTGGGTGCTGGGAAAACTAGTGTCCTTGAATTCTTATTGCAGCAAAGTGACTATAAGGGTTCTCGGGTGATTGAGAATGAATATGCTAATGAAAACGTCGATGGTTATCGATTGGAAAAGTTGGCGGATATTGTGACGACTTTGGCCGGCGATTGCGTTTGTTGTTCGTCGAAGCATGCATTAACGCGAATGTTACTTGACTTTTGTCGCAATTCCCCCGCCCCAGTGTTTATTGAGGCGACTGGTGTGGCGCGAACGATGAATTTGGTCGAGAAGTTGATTAATGCACAAATATTCAATAAGTACGAGTTGGCGCAGAGTTTTTATGTTATTGACGCACATGAGATTTTGCGTGGAATTGAGCCGGCGCATGAAATTGAGTTGCAAGCGGCGGATATGATTTTAGTGACCAAAGAAGATTTGCTAAGTGACGACGAGCGACTGCAATATGAATCCAAGCTGAACTCCCTGCCTTACGGAAAAATACTGAGCGCGCCACGAGGTAAATTTGATATCAATAAAATGACGACGCCGTCGGGGCTACTAACGTTTTTCGATAAGTACGATGGCGAGCTGGTCGTGCCGGACAATCCGACGTATGCCGTGCTGGATGTTTCTGGTATGAAAATTGCTGCGGCGACTCTGGAAAAAATTTGGCCGGAACTTTTTGACGCTTATAAACTTAGGCGAATGAAGGGCTGTTTTATTGATGATAATGGCGCGCGGCATCATTTGGAGGCAACGGAAAATCAGATTCAAATAGCTAATTCTGCGGCGGAAGAGCCAGCAAAAATTGTGCTAATTGGTGAACGTGCGGATGAAATTACGCGTGAAGTTTTGTCTGCGCAATTGATGATGTTTGAATAAATTGTTCGCTTTCGTCGTTTCCGACTCATCAGCATAGATACACATCTATGGAGCGAACATGACAAGCAGAGACTTTGACAGAGGTTCGCAGGAGACTACAGCAGCTTGGCAATATCGATCGCCAATACAACAGCAATGAGACTGAGGGCTATGGCATTATACAATGCATGCACCGTCGCAGCTGCCGCCGTAGCTATAATCTGGATACGGTATTTGCGGTAGTACCATAAGTATACTAGCAAAAAACCGAAGCCAGTCACGGATAGAGCTATCCCTGCTGCGAAACTGTACCAGATATTTGCGATGTGCAGGAGTCCAAAACACACGCTAGCGCGAACTCTTTCGCGCCAGTTCCACCTCTCGCTTCCGGAGCGAAAAGCTTGCTCTTCCAGTAGTGCGAGGAACAATATGATATTGTACACTTCGTATCTGGTAGCTTTGATTTTGTGAAGGAACATCTGTGATGGTGTGTAGTTCGTGAAGTCTCCCATGAGGAAAACTCCTGACATACCAACAGTCCAGGCGGTTGCCGTTGCCCATCCCGTAGGAAGGAAGGTCTCAAGCCCGCGAGTTAGAAGACTAACTACGGACTGATTCAGACCAGGGACGAATAGGAGCATCTTTATCGTGGCGATTGTCATGATAATTAGCCCTACTGCAAGAATACTGAACTTTCGTCTGCTGAAGTATCCGGCATTCTCAATCTCAGTGACGAGTCTAGACCAGACAAAGGTTGGCCTAGTGTCCTGAGGCATGGCTCTCCTGAAGAGCCAAGCCATAACCCCTTTTTTGGGGCGATACACTACCGTAATGTCTGTGTGCATGCTTATACACCTCTTTCAAAGGTTGGTCGGCTTGTCAAAGTACGCTTTCGGACAAGGATTTACTCGTCAACAAAAGCCAATGTTATTTATATCACGTAATAGTGTTTAAGTCAAGATAAATTGGCGTAAAAATAGGATTAAGCGAGCTTTTCGGCGTTCTTGGCCTGCTTGTAGGCTTTCGTGACTGGCGCCAGACCGCGCGCAACGCGTTCACGATTGGCCTTTAATTGCTTTTCATCGCGGAAAGACATTTTAATTGGCGTTCCCGCAAAATTGAAAGCCTCGCGCAGAGTTCGCTCCAAATAGCGTTTATAGCTCCAGTGGACAAATTTCAGATTACTACCATAAATAACAAACCACGGCGGAGCGACGTCCGTCTGGACGATGTAGCGCAGTTTCGGGTGTGAATTTTTCAGACCAGCTGGCGGATGTGCGGCGATGGCTTTCTGTAAAATGTCGTTTAAGGCGTGAGTTTTACATTCTTGGCGACGACGCTTATAGATATCAAGCGCTAGGTCGAATAACTTAGCGACATTCTGCCCTGTGACGGAAGAGGTGAATATTAACGGTGCGTATGGGGTAAACTTGAAATTATAGCTGATTTGTGGCGCGATTTCATCGTGTGTGTAAGCGTCTTTACCTTCGACGGAGTCCCATTTGCTGACGACCAGAACAAGCCCTTTGCCCGCTTCGTCAATAATTCCAGCTAGGCGCTGATCCAATTGAACGTTAAGCTCATTGACGTCCATAAGAAGCAGACAAACGTCGGCTTCGTTGATGGCTTGCATTGTGCGAAGAACTGAGAACTTTTCAATTCCCGTTTCTTGCTTTCCTTGGCGGCGAATTCCAGCGGTGTCGAGCAATTCAATCGTCTGACCGTGATAACGAACTTGAACGCGGTTTACGTCGCGAGTTGTGCCGGCGACGTTGGCGACGATGGCTTGCTGCTTGCCCGCTAAGGTATTGAATAGATTACTCTTTCCGACATTCGGGCGGCCGATTAGCGCGACGCGAATGATGTCGTCAGGTGCGGTTTCGGTGGCTGGTGGAATAAGTTCGGCAATGCTATCAAGAAGCTCCGAAATGCCGATGCTGTGCTCGGCGGAAGTTTTTATGATGTTTTTAATGCCGAGCCGTTTGAATTCGTCGATAGGAAGAGAGCCTTTTAAGTCTGCTTTATTGGCGATTAAAATGACTGGCTTGCCGCTTTTTAGAGCCTTTTTGGCTAATTGTCGATCAGTATCAGAAGGATAAACAGTGGAGTCAACTGTTACGAGGATTACGTCAGCGGCGGCGGAGGCGTCAGCGATTTGGTCCTGAATGGTTGCTTCAAATTCGTCCTCGGCAGTCTTAAGTCCGGCTGTGTCGATGAGCCAAAATTGCGAATAGCCATCTGATGGTGTAGAGTCGACGTTGCGTCGTTTGTATGAAACTTTACCAACAACATTGTCGCGAGTTGTTCCAGCTTCCCTGGCGACTATGGCCGTGCGAGAGCGCGTCAAGCGATTAAATAGTGAGCTTTTGCCGACGTTGGCTTGCCCGATGATGGCGACTGTTGGTAATTTAGACATGATTATATATTATAGCAGTTTTAAGACATTTTGGCGAGTACACTATTTATATAAGCCTCGCATGGGTGGACTATTTTCAGGAAATCCTCAAAACATCTCAGGCTGTTTTTTGCTACGAACTTCTTAGGTTCGGCTACGACGAGTGTGCATTCTCTGCTGTCGCTATTATATTCCCTGGCGTAATCGTGAATGTAGGCCTTTGGAGGTTGTTTGCTAATTGGATTTGGGTAAAGTGTTATGTAGCAATTTTCTTCGGGGTTATTTATGCAGTAGTAAACGTTATTGTCGTCATCTTTGAATGCTACAGATATAGGATATTCAAATTTCGTAGTGTGTTTCTCGACCTCTTTAATAAGTTCGATGTAAGCGTAGATCTGGTTTTCTAGGAATTTTGGTAAAATATTGGACTTATCCTTCTCATAGAACAGTTTTTCTATGGTATCCGATCTTTCTTCCTTAAGGTTACGTATGATTGCTCTTAGTTTTTCTGAGGGCAAAGGCTCAGATTCGCGCCCTAGCGTTTCCATTTTGCAATTACACTTTCTATCAAATTTAGCACAAAAGCTATATTACAATATTTACTGTAAAATGTAAAGAGCCGCGGAGTAAATTATGAATTCGTGAATTTCTCTTCTCGCCATTCGCCTCTCTTGAGGTCGCCGAGCGAATAATTGCCGAAGTTTGTTCTGTGGAGTTTTTTGACGGTATATCCGAGCGCATCAAAAGTTCGCCGAATTTGACGATTTCTGCCCTCGCTCATTTCCACTATCCAGCGATAATCATCGCCTTCGTGTTGTCTTTCTAGCGTCAATTGACTGCGTCCGTCAGGAAGCTGCACGCCAAAATCATTGATCATCTGGCGGTGAAGCGGCTGTAGTGGTTTGTCAATTGTAACGAGATATCGCTTAATCTTATAAAACGACGGATGTGTCATGCTGTGAGCAAAATCGCCGTCGTTCGTCAAGAGTATTAGTCCGGAGCTGTCTTTATCCAGGCGGCCAACAGGTTTTAAGTGGTGAAGGTTTTTTGGTAGCAATTTGTAGATTGTCGGAACACCGCCCTGAGAGGCGCGCGAACAAAGATATCCAGTTGGCTTGTGTAGGATGATGAGTTGTTTGGATTGCAATTCTAGCAATTTGCCGTTATAGGAAATTTTATTTGCGTCAGAAATTTGTTGACCCAATCTGGCAGGCTGACCGTCAATAGTAATCTTCCCTTTTTCTATCAATTCGTCGGCTTTTCGGCGAGAAATACCCAAGCAAAGCGCTACAAATTTATTGAGGCGCCAAGATTCTTGCTTTGTGTCTGGGTTTGTCATTGTTGTGGATTTATCGGTGTAAATTGTGGTGACTGAGGTTCTGATGGTTGATGTGGGATGCTTTGCTCTTGAGGCTGTGCTTGGGCGAGAGGCGTTGAGTTAACCTGTTCGATAGGATTTGGTGCTGGCTGAGGCGTCGGAATTGGTTGTGGTGTTGGAGTCTGCGCTGGTTGAGGCTCTGGAGTTGGTTGAGAAATAGTCTGCGTATTGTCCAATTCTTGCGCCATAAGCTTGGAAATATCTACAGAATTCTGAGAGTCGTCAGCTGGTAAAGGTTGAATAATGCGGTCACCAAGCCCTGATGGTCGTGGTGCGGGCGATGAAAACGGTGCCATAGGTTGCGGCAGAGTTGTTGTTTGAGGCTGAGGCGTCGGAATTGGTTGCGGTGTTGGAGTCTGCGCTGGTTGAGGTAGCGGCTGCGGCGCCGGAGCGAATACCTGTTGCGGATGTTGCTGTATAAGTGGATTTACTGCGGGAGTTGTTGGCGTTGCAGCGGGGGCAGCTGGTTGCGGCGACAATGAAGAAATATCAGGTCTAGTAACTGGCTGCGGCGCTGCTGGAGTTGGTTGAGGAGTTGGAGCGACTGGCTCATATGTATGAGTTGGCTGTGACACTGGCACTGGATTTGTGCCGACTCCCGGAAGGTCGCCCAGGGCTTCGTGGACTGCTCTCACGACGTCCTCTATTCCCACCTGAGATTTCACCAAGTATTTATCAGCACCAAGTTGCTCGCCGCGTTTTCGCTGATCTTCTGATGACAGTGCGGTCATGATAATCACCTTAACGTCTTTTGTTTCTGTCGTCGAGCGTAAAATGTCCAACATATCAAAGCCAGATATTTTCGGCATCATCACGTCGCTTAAGATTAATCGCGGACGTTCTTTAATTGCCATGGCCAGAGCTTCTTCGCCGTCGCCCGCCGAAACGATATCGTAGCCCTCCGCCAAAAGTCGTACACCGTAAATCTCGCGTAAACTTTTGTCGTCCTCAACCAATAAAATTTTTGTCATATGTTTATACTATACTGAAGTTTTGACAAAAAATCCATAGTTCTTATGGCTATTATTCGCGGCCAGGTATGGACAATTGCTGACGCTTTTTGCGCAACTCTTCCTCAATTTCAGCCAGCGTTGGCTCGGAAGAATTTCTGGCTGGCTGTGGAATTTCTGGCTGGGTCGTCGGGACTGCGGGCGCTGCTGGAGCTGGATTTTCTGGAGTTGCGATTGCGGCTGGATTTGAATCGACAATTTCGCTATTATTTTCAATCGCGATATCTTCCGTCTTCTCTTCTGTAGCAATTTCGGTTTTTTCTGAAGTTAGAGAGTCTGGCGCTAGATCTTCAGCCTTTTCAATCTTCGTAGACTCTAGGCGTTGTTTTGCATCCGAACTACTCATGCGAGGAATTTCCAGATAGAAAGTACTCCCCTCTTTATATTTGCTTTCAACTCGCAAGTTTCCAGACATCGCCTCGGCCAAGCGGCGGCTCAAATATAACCCCAAGCCAGTTCCGCCAATTTCTCGCGTGTCAGAATTATCCACCCGATAAAATTTCTGGAATAAATGCGGAATATCTTCGGCGGGAATACCAATACCGCTATCTTTTACACTTATGGAAATCTGCTTATCGTCGCCGGTAATATTGACGACAACTTCGCCCGACGGCGTGTACTTGATGGCGTTCTCAATTAAATTGCTAACAACCTCCCTAAAGTGGTCAGGATCAATATTGGCATAAAAAATCGGTTGCAGTGACTTCTCTTTACTCTCGCCAACTATGTCTGGCATAAAGATGTAATTGAGCTGCTTTTCATCAGCTTTTGTCGCCAAACCATCAAAAATATCCTTCAAAAATTCGTTTACGTTGATGACTTTCGGGTTATTTTTCATTCGCCCGTCTTCAACTTTGCTGATATCGAGGAGATCTTGGAATAATCGCCCCAGATGTTGCGCCGATTCGTGAGCTTTGGTGATGAAATCGCGGGCTTTCTCGTCGATGTGAGCGGTGGCTGGATTTAATGCCAGACCCAAATAGCCCTCAATTGACGCAACTGGCGTGCGCATCTCGTGGCTGGCGGTGGAGATGAACTCGGCTTGCTCGCGTTCCTCGGCTTTTTCTTTGGTGATGTCGCGGAAAACCACGATAACTCCTTCGCCCTCAGTGCCGACTGGAGAGCTGACAATTGAAACTAAAATGCGTTTTTCAGAGCTGGTTAATAGGAATAATTTATCGTTGTGCGTTGGCTGGTTTTTTGATAAAGATTGGGCTATTGGATTTTCGAGGTCTTCTACGTCTTTTCCGTCTGAAGTGACGAGTTTTAAGACGCTTTTCCAGTTAAGCCCGAGTGCGTCGCCTTGGTCCCAGCCGATGATTTGTTGGGCGGATGGATTTATCAGTTCGATGTTGCCATCTTTGGAAATAGCCAAAACGCCGTCGTCGATGGCATTAATCACCACATCAGACTTACTTTCAACGGCGGAAAGTTTATTCTCCAGGCTGGATGTATTGTTGTCGGTTTTTTGGCGGCGAATCCATAAAACAAGGCTGAAAATCAAAGGTAAAAATCCGAAGAAGAGGTATCCGATGATGAATTGTATGTTTATCCCCTGTTGAACGCTGGTGGCTATAATCTGTAAAATAACCAAAAGCCCCATTATTCCTGAGATTATTGCGCCGAAAAATCCTGCAAAAATTGCCACGATAATCCACATAACCAGGAAAGGTGAAACGACTCCGCCGCTGGTAATTATGGTGGTCGTGGCGACGGCGACGGTTAACAGATATACGAAAATTCCAATTGCAGTCTCGTGTTTTCTGGGAAGCCAAAAGCATAAAATCAGCACAATTAAGCTGCCGATTCCTGCCACGCCAGCTGCCAAATCTGAGACGGATAATCCGATTGGCAATTGATAGCCAGTCGGTATAAATCGCGCCCATGCATATAAAAGAATAATTGTGAAACAACTCAGTAATGCTACTTCACACAACCGTCTTAACCAAAACCTGGAAATTGCATGAGGCTTAAAGTAAATCCCGCCCTTTTTCATAGTTTTATTATGGCGAATTTTCAGAAAAATCTCAAGTGATAAATATGACGTAGAGGTTATATGGATGCGGAAAAGTAGACAAGCCTTCCCTTTCCATGGTATAATCCATGGAGTTACGGCCCTAT
>ERZ772929.27-NODE-27-length-15381-cov-4.67656_pt1 | contig 15381 bp, 20 predicted proteins | sample MGYA00512114_ERZ772929 | MGnify/ENA primary metagenome ERZ772929 (study PRJEB29015, sample SAMEA2738101) | human oral metagenome | biome: human oral; feature: human-associated habitat; material: saliva | place: China | collected 2263 ... | reverse complement strand
AAAGCTAATCAATATTTGGCACCGGCTGCTCGTCAAAGAGGTTGTCAGGTGAAGGAGTGTAAGAATGCCATCGAGGCTGGGTCTTTCGTACGCGACAAATTGAAATCTGAAGGCGTTGCTCTGTTTAAGGGTTCGAGCGGCGGCGTATGGCTGGAGGAATCTATAAAAATCAACCTTCATAGCACTGAGGATGATAAATATTTAGTCAGGCAAACGCCGGAGTGGATTGCTAGGAAAAATCAATTTTTCTCACAATTTAAAGATTAATGTGATGTATTAAATTCAAGTTATATAAAACAAGGGGGAGTATGGATCAGGGTAATCAACCTGCACCGCAGCCACAATATAATGGCGTACCGATGCAACCAAAAAAGAAGAAAACGGGATTGATAATTGGCATAGTGCTGGGAGTTATAGCGCTTATTGCTATTATTTCTGCTGTGTTAGTTTATTTCTTGTGGTGGCAGAATCCAGAAAAGATGGTTACGGACGCTGTGTCTAATGCTATTATGGAAAAGAAGATGACTGCTGACGGTAAGGTAGTCGTTGATATGCGCGACCAGGGGAAAATAGAGCTAAACGTAAAGACTGCTACTAATTCGGGAAAATCAAAGGCGAATATTGACGCTAAGCTTGCTGTTAAGGGAGTTGAGAAAAATATCCCTCTTAAAGGTGATGTGGTTCTTGATAGTGACGGAACGATATATGTGAAGATAAATAACTTTAAGGATTTGTATGGCACTTTGCTTGAAGTAGTTATGGAATCTTCGTCTGGCGGAAACCTATCAAGATCTCAAATAGAAACTTACCGCGATCAGGCATTGGAGAAGATGAGCTCTGAGATAGATAAAATGAGCGACACGTGGATGAAGATTTCTCCAGATGAAATCGGTAGCGAATACAAGTGTGGAATTAACGCTCTGAAGAAAATCCAAAGTGACGAAAGTGTACGTAAGGAATTGGCTCAGATTTATCAAAAGAATAGCTTCTTCACTATAAAAGACTCAAAGATTAGTGATCGTAACGGCGGACGCGGTTTTGAATTGCAAGGTAATAATAAATCTAATTCGTCAAAATTTGAGGAAGAGTTTAAGAATTCATCAGTCGGTAAGGCGCTCAGTAAGTGTGGAAAATCTAATAGCTACAAGAGTAGTGAATCATCATCTATTGACGAATCTTCATTGAAGGTGTGGGTTGATAGGTCATCTCATGAACTGAAGGCTGTAGAGCTTAAGGGTAATGATAAGAAGGCTTCTGTAGAAATTTCATTTGACATCAATGTGAATAAATCTGAAGAAATCAAGGTTCCTTCGAGTGCTGAGAGCTTGAAAGAGTTTATAGAAGGTTTTATGGAAGGGTATTCGAGCGGATTATCATCAACCTCGACTAGGTAAATAACTTAATTGCCTAATAATAATCCCGTTCGTAATGAGCGGGATTATTTGCTATAATTACAGATATGAGACGCTATAATCCGACAGAAATTGAACAAAAATGGCAAAACAAATGGGAGGCTGACGGCACTTACGCAGTTGATTTTAATGACACTACTCGGCCGAAATATTACAGTTTGAGCATGCTTCCGGGGATTACAGGGGCGGGAATTCACATTGGCCATGGTCGTACTTTTCAATTTGCCGACATTAAGGCACGATTCAAGCGTCAGCAGGGCTATAATGTCTATCATCCAATCGGCTGGGACAGTTTTGGTCTGCCGGTTGAAAATTACGCTATTAAAGTCGGAAAAACGCCGCGTGTAGCGCACGATGAGGCGAAAGTTCACTTTAAGGAGCAACTGAAGCGACTTGGGTTTAGCTATGATTGGACAAAGGAGATTTCTACGGCCGACCCGGAATATTACAAATGGACTCAGTGGATTTTTACGCAATTATATAAGCATGATTTGGCATATCAAAAAGAGCAGCTGCAGTGGTGGTGTGAGACTGATAATACGGTGCTTGCTAACGAACAGGTTGAAGGCGGAAAATGTTGGCGCTGCGGTAATCCTGTAACCAAGCGAAATCTCAAGCAGTGGTTCTTCCGAATTACGGCGTATGCAGATGAAATTTTAGAGGCAACCGATGCACTTGATTGGACGGAAATGGTTAAAACCATGCAGAAGAATTGGATTGGTCGATCAGTTGGTGCGGAAGTTGAGTTTGCGGTCAGTGGTCAAGATTCCAAGATTACAGTTTTCACAACTCGTCCTGATACGTTATTTGGCGCGACGTATGTAGCTTTGGCGCCGGAGCATCCTCTGATTCCTCAGTTGGTCAATTCTGATACGCGCGAAAAGGTTGAGGCGTATGTCCAGGCTTCGCAACAAAAATCTGATGTTGAACGCCAAGAGAATAAAGAGAAAACGGGAGTATTTACTGGCAGTTATGTTATAAACCCAGTCAATGGTCAAAAATTGCCGATTTGGATGGCGGATTATGTTTTGGGTGGCTATGGAACCGGCGCAGTCATGGCGGTGCCAGCACACGACGAGCGCGATTTTGCGTTTGCCGAGAAGTTTGATCTACCGATTATCCAGGTTATTGATAAGCCTGAGCATTCAGCTGATGTCGGTTGTTATTCTGGTGAAGGTGAGTTGATAAATTCCGGACAATTTAACGGGACCAGGAGTGAGGATGCTCGCGAGCAAATTGTTGCGTGGCTGGAGCAACAGAATTCTGGGCGAAGTAAAACCACGTATAAAATGCGCGATTGGTTGATTTCTCGTCAGCGCTATTGGGGTGCTCCAATTCCAATTGTTCATGTTGATGGTCGTGCGCCAATTGCCGTGGCTGATGAATGCTTGCCGGTGATTTTGCCAGAGGTGGAGAACTTTAAGCCAACGGGCGGTAATACTTCCGTTTTGGCCCAGGTTGATGATTGGGTGCGAGTCTGGGTGGATGTTGAAACTGGAAAAACTGTGCCTATTACAGAAAGTAAGCCTGACGGCGACAATTGGGTGGAAGGTCGACGCGAGACTGACACTTTGGATGGTTATGCTTGCTCTAGCTGGTATTTCTTGCGATATCTCGACCCGCACAATGATAATGAAGCGTGGAATCCTGAGAGAATTAACCATTGGATGCCGGTTGATTATTACAATGGTGCCGACCATGCCGTGGCTCACTTGCTATACAGTCGTTTTTGGATGCGATTTTTCTATAAACTCGGTCTCGTTCCAACTCCCGAACCTTTCAAGCGAATGATGTACAATGCATACATTATGGCTCCAGACGGTCAGAAAATGTCCAAGTCCAAGGGTAATGTTATTGATCCGATGGAGATTATGGATAGTGGATATGGCGCTGACGCGCTGCGAGTTTACGAAATGTTCATCGCGCCTTATGATATGGACGCGCCATGGGATCCTCGTGGCGTTCCGGGAACTTACAGGTTCTTAAATCGAGCATGGAATTTGGTTCAGGAGTTCGTTGATAAGAATCTAAACGACTCTCTTGGCGCGAATGAAAAAACAACCCAAGAACTATTGCGACTAACTCATTTGACGATTAAAAAAGTTACTCGTGACATTGAAGATGAGAAGTTTAACACGGCCGTGGCTTCGATGATGGAAATAGTCAATGGTCTGTATAAGATAAAAGAATCGCAAGGAATTGACATGTCAGATGAATGGCGATTTGCATTAGAAAGTTTGATTCAGATTTTGGCACCTTTTGCTCCGCATATCACCGAAGAGTTGTGGCATGAAATGGGTCACGATGATACGGTTCACGTTAGTCACTGGCCGAAGTGGGATGAAAAATATCTAAAGAGCAGCGTGATGACTATTATAGTTCAAGTGAATGGCAAGCTTCGTGCGAAACTTGAACTGCCGAGTGATATAGACAAGCAGGGTGTTGAAGCGGCAGCCCTAGCTGACGAAAATGTCCAGAAATTCACAAACAATAAACCACCTAAAAAGATGGTTTATGTTCCAGGTAAGCTGGTGAATATTGTAGTCTAGGAAACAGTCTACTTCGATTCGTTCTTTATTCCTGCTATGGCTATGCTTGGCTTTCCGTCACCGTTTATGTCGCCTATGGCAATGTCGACAGTAGATCCTGGTTGGACCTCTGAGTCGCCAGTCTTGTTTTTGTAGAGCTCTTTCATACTAATGCCAGTTTCATATATGGAGCTTCTTGCCTCATTAGGGTCTATCTTATTTTCAGGATTTTCATCGTTATATTCTTCCATAGCCGCTTCGGCTGCTGAAGTCGGATTTTCTCCCTCTTCAAGTGTGACGGTGTGAATTTCTGTATCTTCTGGCAGCTCCGTGATGACTCCATTGCTATAATCCTCTACAACTTGAGCTACTTGGTGGGCAGGGCTTGGTCCTTTTTCTGGTGATTTAGGGCTATGGAATAAGCCTAGGGTGTTTGCAATTCCAGCTACGCCTAGCGTGGCTAATGCTACTGCACCGATTTTAACTACAGATTTTGGTATTTCTATTACAGGTCTGTCGTCTTCATTGTTGTTTTGTGATGTAAATCGTTCCGTGTTCATGTTTGCTATGTTACCATAAACGACATAAAAAGTCAATATTATTATCTAATTTGCAGACAAGCTCTTGAGATTGTCCAATAAAAAAGGTATAATGGTACGTAAGTTTTATGACAACCTAAAAGAGGAGAATAAATTATGGCACAACCTAAGAAACAGAGTAGCCCACGTAAAACTGGTCTTCGTCGCAGTCACTTGGTATTAAAATTGGCACGTCGTGTTAACGCAACTTCACCAGTTAAAGTGAAGACAACCAAGCGTGAAACTGGTAAAACAACAAAATAATAATTACGAACAGGACGCTTAATAATGGCATCAAACCGTCATTTGGGACGAATTGTCGCACTGCAAACACTTTATGAACATGAATTTCGCAAAGAGGTTGGCGATAGCGATGTTGACTATAAGACTATTTTAAAGCGTAATTTGGCTGAATATAAATCATCAGTTGACGATATTGAATTTATTGATAATTTGATCAGCGGCATACTTTCGACACAGAGTCAATTGGATGAGAAATTACAGCCACTAGCGCCAGAATGGCCTATCAGTCAGTTGCCGCGAATTGATCGGGCAGTACTTAGAATTGGTTTATATGAATTGTTATATTGTGCAGATACCGTTCCGCCAAAAGTGGTGATTAACGAGGCAGTAGAATTAGCAAAAGCGTTCGGTTCGGATAACTCGGGTAAGTTTGTGAATGGCGTGCTTGGCACGGCACTCCGTACTCTCGTGGAGGAGTCCGACAGTGAGAACAAGCAACTTTGATAAGATAAAAAAATATTTTGGTGGCAGCAAGAAGCCATTGATTCAGGAAATTGTACGCGAGCCAACTGCTGGTGGCGTGATTTTTCGTCGTAATAAAAAGGGCGAGGCGGAATTTTTGCTATATCAAGACGCTCGCGACCGCTGGACAATTCCCAAAGGGCACATTGAGCCAGGTGAAACAGCTCAGGTGACAGCTCGTAGGGAAATTGGCGAAGAAACTGGACTGAAGAAAATTGAGCTGCATGGCTGGCTGGGCAAGGTAAATTTTCGTTATCGTCGAATCGATAAATTGGTATTGATGACAACGCAAGTTTATCTGGTGAAGGCTTTAGATCCTAATGAGAAACTCCAAAAGGAAGAGTGGATGAATGGTCTTAAATGGTTTAGTTTTCATGAGGCGCTGGATGAAGTTGAATATGAAGATATTGGCAAGCTGATTCTTTTGGCGATGAAACGAATTAGACAGGAGAACTTATAAATGAACGGAATGAACACTGCGCCATATCAAGATTTTGCGCGCGAAAAATTAGGTTTTGAATTTACGAATTTGGATTTGCTAATTACGGCTTTGACTCACCGCAGCTATGTTAATGAGCATCGAAAATCCGTTCATCACCACAATGAGCGCTTGGAATTCTTAGGTGATGCGGTTTTGGAATTGGCGGTAACAGAATATTTGTTTACGCATTTTTCCGAGCCAGAGGGAATTTTGACTGCTTGGCGGGCAGCTTTGGTGCGAACGGAAAGTATTGGCGATGCTGGCGATAAGTTGGGTTATGGTCCGCTGATTCGTATGTCAAAGGGTGAGAAGAATGGCTCGGATAGGGCGCATTTACAGATTTTAGCTAATGCGTTTGAGGCGGTAATCGGCGCGATTTATCTGGAGCGTGGCTTTGATGATGCTCGAGATTTTATTTACAAGCATATAATTGTTAAGTTGGATGGAATTTTAGAGTCGGGCAGTTGGCGTGATCCGAAGTCATATTTGCAGGAGATTTCTCAGCGAGTTGACAATCAAACGCCAATATATAAAGTCCTGAGTGAAGAAGGTCCAGATCACGACAAAGTCTTTACTCTTGGGGTTTTTGTTGGCGATAATATGATGGGGCGAGGCATTGGTCCGTCAAAGCAAGTTGCCCAACAGCAAGCTGCTCGTGCTGCAATTGCTAAATATAAAGAATCTGGCGAGAAATAATTAAAGTTTGCACGGCGTAAACTGCTCGTGTATAATGAAAATACAGTTTAATTCCAGGAGGAGGGGCAGAATGTCAACAATAGATCAGCAGTTTGTAGAATATACTGTAAAGGCGTTGGTTGGACATCCAGAAGACGTCGTAGTAGACCGAACAATTGATGAAAAAGGTGTTTTATTGACTCTGACAGTTAATCCAGCAGATTTGGGTCGAGTTATTGGTAAGCGCGGCAGTACAGCACAAAGTTTGCGTACACTTCTGCGAGCTTTGGGCGCAAAGAATGACGCTCGATATAACTTGAAGATTGTTAACAATGATGGTTTTTCTGGTGCGCGTGAAGAAAATGATTATAACGGTAATGTTTCTGTGGATAACTCAACAGATGAAGCTGTGGAAAATGAATCATCTTACGCAGAAAACACCAGAAAAGAGCTTGCAGAACTCGACGATCTTGATATATAATTAAAACCAGTTCAAGCACAGACATTATGCGAGAACAGCTCTATGCGAGACAATGGGTAACCATTGAGAGCCTTATTTGTGCTAAAAAACCGTCCTTATTGGGGCGGTTTTTTGGTGGGGAATATGACTGTTTTATTGCCATCGCGCTGCAGTTTCGCCAAGTTTTCTTTCTGTCGATTTTGATTCTGTTGATTCCGTCTCTGTGCTTTTTGGCTCATCTTCCTCCAATGCTTTCGAGTATTCTTCCATTGATTTTAGGAATTCTGAGATTCTGGTCAGTTTGTCTTTGTTTTCTTCCATCTCCTCTATCCAATTAATCATTTCTAATATTTCATCTCGTTTATCATCTTCCAGTAGCTCTAAATAGAGGGTTAATAGCTCCGAATAGATACCTAATAATTTCGAATCACTGAGATGAATACAACTCGCGGCTGTTTCTTGCAAGCGTTTATAAAAATCACTACTCCTAAGTGAATTTTTTTCTTGATCGTTCAGAGGGCGTCCGTGGATAGCTTCTTCTGCTTTGATCATATATTCAGCGATAGGATTTTCTTCATTGCGCTCATGCATGAGTACAATAGTCCATAGGTGTTCTATGCGTTTCTTTCTAAGATATTTTATTACTTCTGTATAATATTTCCTGACTTCCTCGTCTGGTTCATCATAAAGATTCTGTCCGAAGTCCCAAAGACATATAATACGCATTTTCTCTACGTCATCAGTGTCGTATTCAGGACTAATCGGCTGGGATATAATACTTCCTAATGTTCTTCCTGTTGACACTTCAAGAGCTTTTCCGGTCTCTGGATCATGCGTTACTATATAACCAAGTGTATTTATTGATTTCGGGACTGTAGCTCCTTGCCTTCTTAATTCACGGAGTCTCGCTTGCCGTGTTTCTTCCAGTTTACACCTTGGGTTGTTGTAACCATAATCCATCATTACTTTATCTCCTTATAAGTTTCCCCAGTATTAGATTGTATAATATATTGGCATAATAAATTAAATAGGTCAAGCAATAAACATTAAATGTATATTATGTATGAACAGTTATGTTAACCATTGAGAGCCTTATTTGTGCTAAAAAACCGTCCTTATTGGGGCGGTTTTTTGGTGGGGAATAATTTCTGCAAAAAGACATGAAAATAGCCCGCCAAGAGGCTCAAGCCGAGACTTAATGTCTCAAGGCGAGCTATTCTCATTGGCGGGCGTTAGCCCTTTGTGATGGGTCGAGAGACTCAACCGCCAACATCCTCTAGCGGGAAGGGTAGTTGGAGCGTGTCGATCCAGAAAATGATGAATCCCAGCGGGAGCGCCATAAGAACTCCCGCCAGGAACACTACTGAGTCTTGTGTCACTGACCGTCCTTCTTGTTCAGGTACTTCGTGAGGTAGTCGACGAGGCCGCCTGCAGCGATATTGGCGAGGATACGCACGATCAGCGGGGAGACGACGATGAGGAAGACGATGAAAATGGCGATGGTGGTATCCATTGTAGTTGTCCTTTCTATGTAAGGGCTACTTCTGTTCGGTTGAACAAAAGCTAATACATATATATCATACCTGGACAAAAAAGTCAATACTTGCTACACTGTAACAGATGAGAAAGTTTCAAGTAATTACGCTTTTCCCAGAAATGACGACGGGAGTTTTTAATAATTCCATGATGTGGAAGGCTCAGAAAGACGGTATCGTAGAGCTTACGACGGTAAATCTGCGGGAGTTTGGTTTGGGTCCTCGTCGTCAGGTTGACGATACTCCTTATGGCGGCGGCGACGGGATGCTTCTTATGATTGAGCCGTTATGGAAAGCGGTAGAATTTGCGAAATCTCAGGATGAAACAGCGAAAGTGGTACTAATGAGTCCGCGCGGGCAGCGCTGGAAGCAGGCTAAAGCTCAGGAAGAAGCCGATGATGACAGGGGTGTGATATTTATTTGCGGGCGATACGAGGGTGTTGATGAGCGAATCTTGGAGTTGGTCGACGAGCAGTGGAGTATTGGCGATTTTGTACTGACGGGCGGAGAGTTGGCGGCAATGATGATGATTGATTCTATTGTTAGGTTGATTCCTGGAGTTTTGGGCGGCGAAAAGTCTGCGGAAATTGAAAGTTTTTCAGATGGAGAAACGTTGGAATTTCCACAATATACACGACCTGAGGAGTTTAAAGGTTTACGTGTGCCGGATGTTTTATTGAGCGGACACCACGGAAAAATTGCCGAGTGGCGCGCTGAACAATCGCGGATATTGACCAATAAAAATACCCCATAGAGACGGGGTATTTTAAGTTGTGGTGGATTTGTCGTAGAGCGAAAGATACGATTTTATGGTGTTTATTTTTGTAACGTTCGCTGATTTAACTTTATGACGTTTTTATAAAAAGTGCAAGTGCTTTCGTAAAAAATACAACAAGCTTGAGCTTTTTTGACGCGCAAGCTATACTGAAATTATGTCTAGAAAAGTGAATAAAATTGTTAAATTGATTGCAGGACTATTGATAATAGTGCCATTATTATGTCAATTATTTACGTTTGAGAAGTTTTCTGCAGTCCTTACTTCTGCAGGGATTACGCCATATTTAAGTCTTCCGATTGCAATATTATTGGTTGTTGCCGAGCTGATGTCGTTGCCGTTTTTAATTGATATGGATATATCTAAAAAAGCCATTTTGGTTAGTAGGGTGTCTGGTTTTTGAGTTTGGGGATTATGACGGTAATTAGTTTTTTGGCGTTTGTGAATGGGTATTGGGCGGTGATATTTGGTGCAACGATAAAGAATGTGAATAACGTGACTGCGATTTTTCTGGTATTCATGATGTGGATTTTGTTGATTTGCGCAAATTTATCGACGAAAAAAACAGCCAAATAATTGGCTGCTAAATTTCAAACTTGGCTGGGATGGAGGGATTCGAACCCCCGAATGGCGGGACCAGAACCCGCTGCCTTACCACTTGGCGACATCCCAACGGCAAACACAATTGTACTATAGAAAAATGATTTTCGCAAGCGTTTACTGGCCAGCGTTGACGCGATATACTTATAGTATGGATTTGCAATGGATTGTGAAGCTAATTGCTGACGGACTAGTGGTGCCGGTCGTGCTAATTGGTGCGTACGCGCTGATAAAATTGGTTCCAAATAAAGAGAAGTATCAAGTTTATAGCCAAGTTCTGATGGCTGGTTTGACTGCTTACGTGGCGGCAAAAATTATCGGGTCAATTTATCAACCAGATCAGATGCGCCCGTTCGAGATTCTGGGTGTATCTGCCGGCGCGTCATTCCTTAATAATCCGGGTTTTCCGTCTGATCACGCTCTATTTACAATGGCAATTACTTTGGCTGTATTTTTCGGAGCAAAGAGTTGGCGGCTGGCTGTTGTTTGTCTGGTTATGACGATCTTAATATGTGTCGGTAGGGTTATTGCTCTGGTGCACACGCCACTTGACGTTATTGGCGGATTATTGATTGCTTGTGTAGGGATTATTTGGTATAAACCGATGAATCTCCTGAAAAAGCATAATATTTAAGCATATACATTTGCAATATTGACAAGTTTACGTTACAATTTACGTATGAAATTATTGTCAGCTATTTTCCGTGAAGAAATATCAGATTACACATATCCATTTTCGAGGCGAGTTTTCTTGAGGATTTTGGCGATTTTAGTTGCTAGTGGTGTGGCTATCTGGTTGCTGGCGCTTGCGTTTGATAAATTTATGATTACACCCGTATTTTGCGCGAACGCTGAGCATATTTCTATTTGCGCAAACAGCACGAGTATCGCATCTTACGTTGCATTAGTTTTGGCGGGAATTATGCTAGTTCCAGTGTTGGCGGTATTTGGTATTAAGCGACCTCTGCTAGTAGTGATCGCGGCAACTGTGTCATTGTGGGGCGCTACATTATGGGCTGGCGGATCTTGGATTTTGTCATTACTATGGGTAGTTTTGGCGACAGTTTTGGTATATTTGTCGTTAATCTGGTTGAACAGAATTCGTGGCAATGGCGCAGCAATTTTATTTATGACTTTATTCGCAATCTTAGCACGAGTTGTCTTGGTGCTATAATCACTGTACACTAAGTGTATGGAAATCATTATCATTATTCTCTTAATTGTTATTACTATTGGTTTGGGTGCGACATTATTTGTTCTGCAATCAAAAATCAGCGAGCTAAAAAATCAATCATCCGTCGAGCTAATTAAAACCGATGTCGTGGAATTGGGGCGAACTATTGCAAAACTGAATGAATCCGTTAGCGATAAGTTGGAGCGAAGTAATGCGCAAGTTCAGACTTCCGTACAGAAACAATTATCAGAAAGCGCGAAGTTGGTGGCTGACGTGACGCAGCGATTGGCAAAATTGGATGAGACCAATAAGCGTGTGGTTGATGTGGCGACCGATCTGAAAACCTTACAAAACGTGCTGCAAAATCCAAAGCAGCGCGGGGTTTTTGGTGAGTTTTATCTGGAAAGCGTGTTGGATAACGTTTTGCCAGCCAAGCAGTATCAAATGCAATATCGTTTCAAGGACGGTGAAATTGTTGATGCGGTTATTTTTCTGGACAAGGGTCAAATACTGCCGGTGGACAGTAAGTTTTCTTTGGAGAATTACAATCGGATGATTAACGCCGAGACGAAATCTGAGCGTGAAATGTGGCTAAATAAGGTGAAGGCTGACCTTAAGGGGCGAATCGACGAAACTAGTAAATATATTCGTCCGCGCGAAAACACCATGGACTTTGCTTTTATGTTTATTCCTAGCGAATCTTTGTATTACGATCTTCTGATTAATAATGTCGGTCAGGGCGGTTCGAGTCGCGATCTGATTGAATATGCGTTTCGGGACAAGCGGGTTATTATTGTGAGCCCGACTAGTTTTCTGGCGTACCTGCAGACCGTTCTTCAGGGGCTTCGTAGTTTGCAGATTGAAGAGCAAGCTAAGGATATTCAGGTTCGAGTTGGTCAATTGGGTGTTCACATTAAAAAGTTTGACGAGTTGATGACGAAAATGGGCAAGAGTCTTAGTACGACCGTTGGTCATTATAACAATACGTACAAGGAGTTGGGGAAGATCGATAAGGATGTCGTGCGAATTTCTGGTGGCGATAACCAGGCGCAGCCGGAGCTGATTGATCGGCCGACTCAAGAAGATTGACATAAAAAATACCCCGCCGATTAAGCGGGATATTTTATTGTGAAGTTATAATCTATTCTTCGTCTTTGTTTCGGTAATTGACGAGTAGAAATAGGTTACCGCCTAATGCTGCGCCGATTAGGGTAGCGGCAATTACTTCCAGGCTAAAGCGTGAATAGCTTTTTTCGCCTTCAGCTGGCAATGCTCCGTTGCTGCGTAGTTGAGAATCGGTTTTCTCTGTAACAGCCAAAGAAACTGCCGGGTTCAAAGTTGCGCCTGAGATGTAGATCTCGCGTGGGTAAGTGCGGCCGTTTTTCTCAGTTTGAGCAGTACTTTGATCTTTTTGGATTTTTGCAATAGCGGTACTTTTAATGTACGAAGAGATTGAGCCAGATACGACAAGACCAATCATCAATGCTAAGCCAATTCCAAAAGCTTGACCAGCTGCTTTGATTTCTTTGCGCTGCAAAACTGCGGCGACGCCAAATACAAATACAGCGGTACCGACTAATTCCATCGCGAAGATGTTCCAAGAGAACGCAGTGAATTGGTCGAAGCTTAGGGCAAATCCGCCGTTTGTTAATGAGCCAACAAGCACGATAGCTGCCATTGCACCGAGGAATTGTGCACCCCAGTAAAATGGTACGAGTACGGTCTTTAGCTTACGCATTGTCCATAGACCAAACGTGACAGCTGGGTTTACGTGTGCGCCAGAAATGTTGCCGATAATTGCAACGATGAACATCAACGCAAAACCGACATACATCGATGACAAAATATCTGATGCGAATAATGCGGCAAGTGTCAAAATGAACGTGCCGATAACTTCCGCAATAACGATGTTAATTAAGTTGTTTGGTAATTTAGAATCTAGTTTGACACGCTTGCTTTTAGCGGTAGATTCAGCAACGACGCGCTTGACGGTCGTTTTGGTTTCAGTCTTAGCGGCAGCGGTTTTCTTTTCTGCGGCTTTAACTGGGGCTTTCTTTGAAGTTTTCTTCGTAGCCATATTCCCTCCTTAAAGTAATATCACGACTATTATAACATAATTTGCTATACTGTAGTTATGGGATTATTTGTAAATCAACAGGATCAGCGCAGTGAACTGCAAGAGCGAATTGCGGCGGAATTAAGAGAGAAGGCGAAGGCTTCGAGTTTGCAAGAAAAGGCAACTATGGACGGCGTCGACGATATAAGATATTTGGAAGGCACGAAACAGACGACGACTTTGGCGTGGGCGTGGATTTTAATTGCTATTATGGCTGGTGCGGTGATTGTAATGTTTTTAATGCAAGGACGATAAAATGGTTGATTTAGACGAATTGAGAAGAGAAATAGTTTTGGCGGTTTCGCAATCCAAATCTCCGCGCGAGTTTTTGCGTGATCGGCGACTTAGGGAATTGTACGAGCAAATCAAGTCATTACCGCCAGTTGAGCGTGGTCCGTTTGGCAAGCGAATTAATGAGCTGAAGCAAGCTGTTGAACAGGCTATTGCTGCGCGGCTGGAAGAGCTGGAAAAAGTTGACTTGAAACCGATTGACGTTACGGCGCCGATGGATGTAAATTCGCCCAAGCCTGAACTTTTGCCGAGCGAACAAGGCACGATTCATCCGCTTAGCGCTGAAATTGAGCGCATTTCTGAGATCTTTAATCGCATGGGATTCGTCACGGAAGAGTCCAGAGAGATTGACGATCAATTCCATATGTTTGAGAGTCTGAATTTTCCAAAAGGTCATCCAGCGCGCGACGATTACGATACGTTTATGACCGAGGAAACTGATTCTAATGGCGATCGTTTGATTGCGCCGGCGCATACGTCGACTATGCAAAATCGCGTGTTGACGAAATATCGTGACAATTTGGAAAAGGGCGAGGCTATTGCCGCTATCGTTCCTGATCGTGTTTTTCGCAACGAAGATTTGGATGTGCGCCACGAGCATACATTTTATCAAGTCGAAGGCGTGTACGTTTCGCGCCGGGTTAATGTTGGCAATTTGATTGCCACGCTGCAAGAATTTTTGCAGGAATATTACGGTAAGAAACTTGACGTTCGCGTTAATCCATTTTACTTTCCGTTCACCGAGCCGAGTTTTGAATTTGCGCTAAGTTGTCCGTTTTGTGAAGGAAAAAATCCTGATTGTAAAGTCTGCTCTGGTGAAGGTTGGATTGAGCTATTGGGCTGCGGAATGATTCATCCGAATGTCCTTCGAGCGGCACAAATTGACCCGAATGAATATACGGGATTTGCTTTTGGCTGCGGAATCGACCGCTTGGTTATGATGAAGTATGGAATCGAAGATGTCCGTCATTTTGAAAGTGGCAAGTTGGACTTTTTGGAGCAATTTTGATTCGACTAGTAGATTTATTGGAGGGCTGTGATGATTAAGCGCAATGTATTTTTATATAAGATTACTAATCGTGACGATGAAGGATATGGCAATTATCCGTTTGAGAATGCCCTGCTCGATATCATGAAGCTAGATGAAAATGATAGAAATTGGCATTATAATCCACACGACGATGAGTCATTTATGAGGCTCTTACGATTCGATAAACTGAACAAGACAAGTAAATTATCTAAATGTTACGCGGGTATTGTTGCTGTATACGGATCAAATGTTATCACGACAGGCAAGGATGACGACGATGTAGTTAAACGGTACCCGTTACCTAATGGACAATTACCTGTACAAGTGGTGCATTTTTTATACTATGCCGATAAAAGAATTATGGCGTTAGAATACAATCGAAACGTTGCAACAAATGTAAAAATTTTAGCATATATAAATAATCGTATACCAAAGCTTTCGCTCTCTGATAAATTATCGTTTATGGGGACAGTTATATGTCATCCAGATGCTATTGAACTAATTAGACAGGCTAATCGTATAAAGTCTGCGAAGTTTTTTGTATCACGTGAGGCAATAAAGAAAAACAGTAAAATTAGGCAATTTTTTCAAGATATGAAAGGCGCTTTTTTGACTGATAATTATACCGATACGTTAGGTTCTATGGTTATAGATTTTCGACCTAGCAAGGGTAAATTCCTATCTCCTGGATCCTATATTGATAAATATGTTGATCAATTCTCAGATGTTGAAAAACAAGTTTATGAAGTCGAAATGGAGGAGGGGATGGAGATAGTATCCGTTAATATTATGCAGCCTAAATTCAAAAATATTATAGAATTGCCAGATAGTGATATTTCAGATACAGAAGAGTATGACAGACAGGTTTTTGAAAAAATACACAATGTATATGAAACAACGGCAGATGTGATACCAAGGATAGGCAATGCTAACTAGGATACGGAGTTTTGTACGGTTTGTG
>ERZ772929.23-NODE-23-length-15801-cov-4.40512_pt1 | contig 15801 bp, 9 predicted proteins | sample MGYA00512114_ERZ772929 | MGnify/ENA primary metagenome ERZ772929 (study PRJEB29015, sample SAMEA2738101) | human oral metagenome | biome: human oral; feature: human-associated habitat; material: saliva | place: China | collected 2263 ... | reverse complement strand
TATTTAGCTTTGATGGATCAAATCCCTGCTCTTTAATCTTATTGAGGGCGGCATTTCTATATCCTTCTATAGTATCGATTTCTACGATAACCCTATTCTTATGGTTAGGGTCTGCTTTATATCCAATTGAATAAATTAAGTTTTTTATTGGTAATTTTTTAATTATAGGATTGGCGTCTTCTAGCTTTTTTTGTTCATTAGCAAGTCTGTCTGTTGTAGCTCTGTCTATTTCTGACGTTTTAGACGAAGACTGTAATTCTTTAATAGCCTCCTCTGTCGTGGGTGTGAGTGCAAAAATTATCCTTAACGGATTACCCCTCTTTACTTCGACATCAATATTCTCATCTTTAAAGCCACTTCTTGATGCTTTAAAATTGTATGTTCCTGGTTTTAAATATACGACTTGCGAGCCGATAAATTTTTGATTGCCAGTAGTAATTTCAGCCTTATCGGGCGAGGTCAGTAGGTAAACTGGAGTGGTGTCATATCTATTTACGTAGGTCATGGCGCCATACACTAATGTACTGACTGATAATAATATTAATATACTGCTAATTATTTTTTTATTCATCATTTCTTCCTAAACCAAGTTACGCTTGGTGATGTTAAGCTCTCGTTGCCTGCTTTTGGGGCGTATTCACACAATGAGGCGGACGCTATATTTGAGTTAAATCCGTCTATATTACCAACAAAAACAAATGTATGCCCTGGACTATGGGCGACATCCCCAGGTTTAAGGTCGGCTACGTTGATTGAGCTGCCGTTGCCAAGAGTTTGCCAGTTGGCTTCTGCCCACGCTCTCTGTACGCCAGTCGGTCCAGCTTTGCCGCCCTCACCTCCATAGTTGTAATTTTTATCAAACCCACTATCGTTCAAAATCGTTGTTACAAACGCGCCACAATCGACACCGCCGCCATAACACGTACCGCCAGTAAATCTATTCTCACTTTTTGCCTTTTCTATAGCTTTTTCGTAATCAGGTTTTTTATCTGTACGAACCTTTGTTTCTGGCCAGGCATAACGTTTGACATAGTCAATAAAGTCGCCGCCACCACTTGATGAAGAACATCCTCCTCCACTTCCGCCTGTACCATTAAACCTTTCATAGATTTTTTGTGCGGCGGTACCGCGTATATTTTTAACGTCATCTTTTGTCATGGCTGATTTTTCAAAATCGTCATGCCAAAAAACAGTGGCGTCATCAACTGTCTTCAGGGTTTTTAATAATTCCCATGAATTTGAAGCGGTACCAAATCCACGAGCAGTAACGGGTCTTTCTGTCCCCTCTTGCACTAAATACTCTAATTCGAAGATCAATAGCTTGTCGTTGTCTTCTACTGGAATAGAATCGACCATACCCTTGTCGTTAGGTGCGCCACCATACTCTTGGCTGTAATATTTTTTTAACTCAGACGGTATTTTGTTAGCTATAAGAGTTCGCCTTCCGAACGTCCACTGGGCGAGTCCCCATCCACCAGACTCCCATCCTTGGCCCACTTCGTGTCTGGTAGGACTAAATCCTGACTCTGCCTGAATATTAGCCATCACGCCAGCTGTTTGTTCGGCGCTTAATCCTACGTTGCGTAGATATCCCCAAATCTTTTCTTGGTTATCAGATCCTGATACTCCATTAGAAGATGATCCGGAACAAGTTGTTGAATCATTTTCTTTATACCAAAGAATATCGTTTGTTACATATGAATCGGGATATCCTGCCGCTAAAGATACTGGTTGTATAGTAATAGCAAAAGATATAGCAAAGCAAAGAGCGATAGACAACTTTTTATACATCAGACTGGTTCCTTTTATATTCGTTTATAATATCTGCAGGAACGCTAATACTTTTTAAGTCGTCTGGAGATTTTCTATCATTAACGCCTGTTATGACTGAATTATTTCTTAGAATTGCATATATATTATAGGTAGATTTGATTTTCTCGCTATAAATTTCTAGCGCAACCAACTTAAATTCGCCCTGCTCTTTTACTATTGAATACTTCTTTAATTTGCGGTTACCGTAGGCACTGGATGTAGAATCTAGTAATTCGGTGATAACTTTTTGCTCTGATGATTGCTCGCGAGTATTATTTTGATTACTTGGATTATCGTTAGTGTTTTGAGATGATGACAGGACGGTAGTATATTGAGTGCTATCAGGATTTTTAACGATAAGGAAAGCTGCTGTAATACTTACTAAAAATAATACAGATGATATTAGTATGACTTTATTTTCTTTATTCATTATACCTTCCTTGCGTACTCCCAGTGCCACGCTTCGGGTTTACTGCCGCCAGGTTTTGCCCAAGGTGGATTAACGTACCCGTATTTATGCGCATTTGCTTCTAACCATTTATATACAGGAGAACCAAATCCTCCGACGCTAATATCTGCAGCGAGACCCCATCCGTGATTTGATCTACAAGGAGGGGCTGGTGCAGCAACAGCCCCCAATTCTCGAGCGTACCTAATTTGTGTTGCGCAATCTCGATATGCTTCATTAATGAGTAGGTTAGATCCATTGTCAGCTTTATAAGCCTTATTCATTTCTTCCATGGCTGCCGCTGCCTGTTTATTCATTTTGCTTTCAGGAGAAAATGATAGAGTTTGTAGATCCGAATCTGGGATTTCTCCGTTACTATGATTACCCCATCCTGATTGAGCTTCTTCTAATTGTGGTTCACCAACTGCCTCGCCATTGTCTGGAGCTTTAGCTGTGGTTGAAGGGGCGTCTTCTTCGTCATCTTCGCCATTGATTGATTGGGCAATTTGGAAATCAATTAGTAATACTGACATTGCGGAAAGCTTTCTATCGTCGTATTGCTTAGCGGAATTTTCAGTTCCAAATGACTCATTGGTAATATCTTTCCCTTCTTCATCTTTATATGTTTTTTCAGTAATTTCTGCGACATGTGTTGAATCTGATGGCGCTGTACACCCGCCATTGCTAAACCAATAACTTCCGGTGCTAGCATCTCCACAGTCTTCTACAAAGTCATGAAGAGGAGTGTCTTTAACTATGTATCCATTATTCATGAGATCGGATATACCTGCGCCATCTGGAATGTCCATATCTTTCTGTATCCATCCTTCATCTTCGGCAATTTGAATAGCCTCCTCTACTGACATGTTTGCCTGGCTGTTGGTTATGCCAGTACACGGTAATCCCGCCATGTTCACGGCTGGATCTTCCGATGATCCGCTGCCCATAGAAAAGTCTTTTGCATATCCGCAATATTTATCAGAATACATACCGCTTGCTGCTTTTGCAGTAGATGAATAAGATAATGCCATAGAAGGTAGTCTGAGAATGTTAGATAGCATTGCTACTGGAGTTTTACTATAAGTTCCATTAGCTATCATCATATTGCCCATATTATGGAATATACTACCTAAGAATGTATATCTACTGGACGTATCAAATGGGCTTAATGAGGCGATATCCATTTCTTTTTGGAATTCTTCGTTCGCTATTTGGATTCCATTGAATTCTGCTAATTGACTCATCTTAAGCCCCGGTAACATCTGCCCCATAGATCCGCTTGCAAAGAATGCTGCTGCTCCAACGCCAAGTGCATCTCCCAAATCCTTATACTGAGCATTATTTGATGTAAGCATACTTACTGCCAATTCTTTGAGGACTCTCTTTACGGTATCGCCAACGGCATACTTAAGTAGTTCTGTGGTTACTGTGGCTAATGTCTTTTTTGCAATCCAGTTTGCTAATGATGTTAATCCAAAACTGGCTGCCCCAGTAGCTTCTACTGCTAGGTCTACTAATTGAGAAGTATACATAGCAACTGGACTTAGTATATAATTGCACACTGGTTCGCTAGCCTCTTCGGCGGAATTGAGAGTGCGAACTATAGGATTTGTAGCTACTGAATATCCAGGAATGTAGTTTTTTGCAATTCCAGGCTTGTCGTTATTTACGCCCATTGCTGCTAGTAAATACGGAGAATCCAATGCCGATCCTTCAGCGTTATCGGACCCCTTCATCTTTCCTCTTTCGGTTAGCATAGTGCCGATGGTTTCCATCGTTTCTTGAGAGAATCCGCTGCCACTAGAGTCGAGTCCAGAAGCCTTAGCTTGTGATCCAGGAGATAATATTACATCCATAACTAGCCCTAATAAAGGTACTAACTGAATCGCTGCTACTCCTGATGCGATGATGTTGGGAAGTTTTAGCGCAAGGCATATTCCTGCTGCCGCGACGTATACTAGCCCGCCTTTTTTTAGTTTCTCTGTTGATTTTGTAACTCTTTCATTGATTCCACCGATAGCCTTGTCGTCGTTAAAGCCTGGTAATTTTTCTTTAAATTTATTTGCCTTTTCTTTTACTCCGAGTTTTTTGTCAATTTTTGAAATCGCACTATTTCTTTTAAGCTTGAATTTATCGTAAAGCTTACTTATATGTTTCCCTGTCCAGGCGTGGAAACGCATTTTAAATAAGCCAGTTCTGCCATAGACTTTACTGGCAATTTTACGATTCTCTTTCTTTAGTAATTCGTCTTTTAATTTCGACGACTCAATAGGTTTCCCATCGTTTAATCCTTCCACCTTCCAGTGAGTTGGATTTTTTTCTGGATAGCCTCTTTTCTTTATATCTATTTCTTTACCGTCGGAATCTACTGGAACAAGTCCTGATTTTTTGAACTTTGTAAGTGCTTTGTTGGATAATCTTCCTGTTTTGCATTTAATTTTCTTATTATTGCAAATTCCTGCGTCGTCACCAGATCCAAGCATTCTGTTTATTACTTTTTTCATTCTGGTTTCTTTAACAACTGAAGCTGAGTCGTTCTTCCAGGTAAAGTTTTCCATTATATTTTGCAACATTGTCGCTGGACTAAGAAATATTCCCATAATTCCACCACCCAGTCCCAATATTCCAACAATAGCTGCAATTGGTCCGCGTTTTTTCAGCAAAGACTTGAATGTTACTGGACTTTTCTTTTTTCCCGCAGACGGCTGATAAAAACCGTTGCCTGGAACGGAAGATTCTTGATCATTAACGGCGGTGCTGGCGGAATCGTTTTGATTAGGATTCAAATCCGAATCTTTATTATCAAACTGAGATTCAAGGTCATTTATGGCATCTTTTTCGCGATCACTTAACTCTGACCCGCTGTCATAACCAGCCGAGATTTGATCAAACTTAGCCTGCTCAGCAGGATTTAATCTGCTGTCAGTTTCGGAATCCGTCGTGTAATCAACTCGTGCCATATTTTCTCGCTATTTTTCTACACCGCTCCGTAGCCGCCGATCGGTGAATCTGACGGTTTTATTTGTTGTGATACGGGATTTGTATTGATCAAATTATATTCGGTATCGCTAGCCTGAATCTGGATGTGAACGTGATTTTGTCCAGCAAAGAATAACCCTTGCCCAACTGGGAAATTGGCTAGTCGTTTCTGCTCTTCATCTGTCAATTTAAACACTTGCGCCAAAACGTCAACGGCGCTGGCGGACTGTTTCAAAAGTAGCTGCATTGAGGAGTTGGAAACGATTGCTCGACCCATTTTACTTCCGACGAAGTCTTCCACATCCTGCGTGATTGTTGTCAGACCTAATTGATATTTGCGGGCGCGCTTGGCTAATGAGAATAAGAAGTTGGCAGAATCGTCATATTTCATCAATTGCCAAGCCTCGTCAACAATCAGCATACGTTTCCTCTGGTCGGTACGCGTAATATTCCAGATGTGATTCAGAACAATATACATCGCCGTTGGTCGCAACTCATCTTCCAAGTCGCGAATATTAAAGACGACCATATTATTATTAATATCAATATTACTCTGTTGCGAGAATATTCCAGCAAACGTTCCAGAGGTAAATTTGCGAAGTCGCTGAGCCAGGCTTGGGCCAGTTCCGCCCATATGAAGCAAGGTGTCGTATAAGTCGGAAATCGTCGGTGGCGTAGAATTGTGTGTTAGTGGATCCGAAGTAATACCAACGCGCGCGTAAGTGTCAATCAAGGCTTGATCGATATCAGCTTCTTCCGCTGGTGATAGTCCTGCTACGACTTGCCCGCCAGCCCCTACTCCTGCGCCGCCCAGCATTTGTCTGAGTAATCCGTGCAGTGTAACTAAGTTAGCACGCAGTGCGTCATCTGCCTCATCAGTGTCAATAACACGCGGCAAATCAAACGGATTGATTCTCGTGTCGCTACTTAAGCTCAATCGAATATAACTGCCACCAACCGCGTCGCATAGTTTTTGATACTCATTTTCTGGGTCAATAATCACAATATCAGCCCCGACCATCATACTTCTCAAAGCTTCCAACTTAACGGTAAATGATTTACCAGCACCAGACTTAGCGAACACGACCATATTGGCGTTTTCCAGAGAGAATCTGTCAAAAATCACCAAACCATTATTATGTATATTAATTCCGTAAAGTACGCCCTTATTGTCCGTTAAATCGGCTGAAGTGAATGGAAAGCTGGTTGAAATTGCGCCAGTGTTCATGTTGCGGCGAATCTGTAGTTCATCAGTCAATTGTGGAATAGAGCTATTCAATCCCTGCTCCTGCTGGCTGGAAGCCACTTTTGAGAACACCAATTGCTGGCCAAAAATAGTTTCAATTTTATGCTGGATGAAGTTTAGCTCGTCCAAGCTGTCGGCGTAAAGCGTAATATATAAGCCGTAGCGGAAGAACTTTTCGGCGCCAATCTGCAATTGATCGCGCAATTCTTCGGCGTCTTGCAAAGCCGCTTCCAAGCCTGGATCGCGCACCTTTCCCTTTTCCATGTTGATATTCATGGTTGCTTCCAGCTGAGTAACTTTTTTGCGCAGATTATTCAGGACAATTTGCGTATCGACCGGATAAATAAACATGCTAATATCCAAAACCTCATCGATGTTAATGATTGAGCTAAGCCAGCCAGTGTAGATTTGGCGAGGATAGCCATAAACATACATTGTGCGGCCATATTTTGAGCCAAGTCGGAAATGGTCGGAATGAAGCTCAATACTACTTGGTGCGATAAAATCACGCAAAGTTCGAACACCAGTTAAGAAGGCCTGTTCGACTTCGGCTTGCTCCCTTGCTCGTTGTTGAGCAGCAATATCAACGGCATCTAATTTCTTCTTTGCCATTATGACCTTCCTCCTCTCGGTGATGGACCAGTTCCCTTAGTTACGTAAGTAGTCGTAAGCTCGCTTGGATCAATGTCCTCTAGCGATTCACGTGACGACGTGTCGGGATTATATGAAGTGTAGAACAGCTCACCCAGTTGCCTGGTATTTAATTGCCAGCTTTTTACGCCCATTTGGAATAGGCCATTCATAACCGAATCGATGCGGTTTTTAATTTCATCTTTGGCTTTGGTGTAAGTAACTTGGTCAATTTTTGTTACGGTTGCCTCTTTTTTCCCACTGAAGAAGCTATTGAATAATCCCTTAGTCTGTTGTTTGAAGGCATTTTCCTCGCCAGCTGGATAATATGGAACGACAACATAAAAACTCTTATCCATAATGTTTGCTTCTTGCGCCAGAATATCAATGAAATCCATATAATCGTCCATTAGGACGTTGAGGAGCATATTGTCTTGATTGCGGCGAATTTCAGCCAATCTGTCCAGATACGGACCAATGTCCACGCGGCGTGAACGGATAAGAACTTGAATTGGGAAATATAGAGAGTTAATAAAGTTTTGATAACTGAACTCAATTCCCTCTCTTTCGCGTGAACTCATAAGGTCGAAGTTGATCGATTCGCATTCCACTACTGCCCGAAAACTGCCATCGCTCATGATGATCATATTTTCGCGCATTTCAGAGAAAAGCAGCGTATTCTGGGTGCTAATTGGTCCTTTTTGCTTCTTGTCGTCAGGGGTTTTATCTGGAGATGGCGCGGTTGGACTTGGTCCCGAACCAATTGCTGCTGATGGCTGCTGAGAGACACCAGGAAGAGCCGCATTGGTTTGCGGAACCTGCTGATAAGATTGTTGATTTTGTAACTCTGGTTGCATAAACCCCACCTAACGTAGTGAAATCACCACTTCCTCATCTGATAATTTATTTTCTTGCTGAATTCGATTTGCCTCACGCGCAATCGTTTCAATCGAGAGGTCGCGGTTATTTGCCAGTTCTATTATAGCAGGTGACACCTCGTTTACGCTAGTTTGCGGCGTGGCTGTCGGCTGAGTTTGAGCTGGAGTATTCGCGGCAGGTCGTCCGGACACTGGATTTAATACAGATTGATGCATTGTTGGGTACGGGTTCATTTGTAGTGGTGCGGCTGGAATAGGATTATCTGGTTGAGATGGTTGAGGTGGTTGAGGTGTTTGTGTAGGAGGCGGTGTAGCAGATTGCCCTGTTTGCATCTTTTGGATAACTTCTTGTCGCCTACGAACATCTGACTGATTTATTAAGTGATTGATATTTTGCGCCGTAGCACTATTTTCATCCAATATGTCGTTAGCTGCCTGTCCTTCGTTGAATAAATCGGCACGCATTGAGCTATTCGGATTATTGACGCCACGAATTGACCAGCCTTGACTATCTACCAGATTCGCCAAATATGACAATCTTCGCTGGACTTCGGCTTGATCGTAATTATTACCGTAAGTCTTCTCCTCAACTTTTGGCGCGATAACTTCGACTAATCTTTCAATTCCATCAGGTTGCCATAGACGTTTTTTTGGTTTTAGCATAAAAGAAATGACTGCTGCCAAATAAACTTCCATTGGCTGGTCTTTTTTAAGCGGTAAAGCCAGCGCTCCAAAGAATAAAATTATCGGCACAGGAATTATTGCCAAAGGTAGTAAAATTGTACTCAAACCGTACGCAATAGCGATTCCGATAACAGCTATAATTAAGAACACAAACTGTCGGAAACTAAACGGCCCGAGCAGCTTGTCCTCCGCCTCGACATCTTGAGGGACTTTATACACCGACATACTGCTTATATTATATCAAAATATGGAGATTATAGCATGTTGCGGAAAATTTCAAATTGCTCTTTAGTTGCATCAGTTGCATTAGCTGATAACCTCTTATCGGTAAGAATTGTGTTGATGACTTTCTTAAGATCTTGACGTTTCTTATCAGTAATAATAGATGTATTTTCTACAGCTTCTATTAACAATTTAACACCATCAGCCTCAGTGGCGGCTAAAGTTTCTGGTTTATATTTACCACCTTGTAGCCAGTCAGCACAATAATTGAGCAAATCTTGACGGCTATTAATAGCACCCTTAACCATATCGTCAATTAATTTACCGCCCATAAATGAAGCTTTGTTTTTCACGCCGGATGACGCTAATGCTGCCGACACGGAAGAATAGAATTCTGGCGGTAATTCGCTAACAAGCTGAGCCACTTCTGTAACAGTTCCGTATTTAATCTGCTCTTCAATTGCGGCTTCACGTATAAATATGTTATTACTATCCAGTACTGTTCCATCTGAAAGAGTCACGGAATTGCCTAAAGATATCTTTTGTCTTTGCCCAGCGCTCAGCTTATAATTCTTCATAATCTGATGAGCTTCATCAACAGACTTGGCGTACTCGCTACGGCTGGTTGCTATGGCTGAAGCTAAGGCTGCATTTGCACCAATCAAATTGCCATTTGCATCTTTGAATACGTTGCCGCCAGCCTTCTCTTGAAGTTCCTTGCTGTTTTTCAATTGTTCTGCAAATTCACTATGCTGCTGACGTTGAGCGTTGTTCTTAATCAGACCCGCTGTTGCAATTTCGGTTTCTAGGTCTTTAATATCATTCATAAATGCAGTTTGCTGCTGATGAGCTTTCAAATCTTGTCGAGTTGCATATGTAGCCGACACGTTTCTCAGAGCACGATCGTATAGAGATCTTTTTTCGTATATATCATCTGGTGCATGGCCCAGTGTAGATTCGAGGTAGCGATTATCGTCTTGTGCAGATAAGAAATCTGATCGTCTGGAAGCCTGTCTGGCATACAAGTCTGACTTCTTATACCTGACTGTATTTCTAAATGAATTCTCGGCATCTTTCTGTGAAGTTTCCAGATCTTTTTTACGCAATCTACTGTTATGATCCATTCGGCGGCGTAAACGATTTGGATTGAATCGCGCCATATTGGCATTAGCCAACTTCTTATTTTTAATGGTCTCGCGACGATCTTTAGACCAGTTCTTGGATTTGTCATACCAGCCTTTGTTCTTGTCATTAACAAACCCAGCGAATTTGCCTAATACTCCGCCGCTAAGTTTCAGAATTATAGGTGTTAAGGCTAATGGTATAACTTGAACTACCATTCCTAAGATTTGCATTATTCCACCATTTGCTCCAGTGGCGTTTTGGATAATTATTATTCCCGCCAGTTGAGCCCCACCGAATATTACAGCGAATGCCGGGAAAAATACTAGCATTGTTAAGAATAAATCTCGCCATTTCTTAAACCATTTTTCTGTGCCAGGAAGTAAATAGCAAACGAAGGCTAAAGGTGAAATGATAATTAAGATTACAATTAAAGCTTGACGTGCTGCCATAATTAGAAGCACTAAGAGAAGCACTAGACCTATTCCCACTAATGCTGATAGTGCCAATGGTAACAGCTCTGCTCCCATGGCTACTGTTGCAACCACCCCGCCAGCTAAAGCTCCGTTGGATAATATCATCACAATAACTTCTGACCATGTCCAACCTACGCCCGTATTTTCTCCTACGGTGGATATTGTGTTTTTAATCCCCATGAAAGCGTCTTGGAAAGCGTAACCAGTCACGTTTGATAAGTCTAGCAATACAGCACAAAACGTGAACGATAAATTGACTAACACTGCCGCAATTATCAGCCTAGGAAGCATCTTTTTAACGCCGTAATTGCTAATTCCTACAGAGGTCAACTGTGAGTAGATAATCACCAAAAACGCCACAATAAACGCCACGTTGCTAATGTTTCGCATAATGACCCACGCCAGATAAATTCCACTGTTTTGGTTGGTCGTTTCTAACGGCTTAGTTTTTAAGAACTCCTGAAGCGCGCTGTACATATAATCTATGCCATCAGCCAGCCAGTTGGAGAGTGGACAGATAATCCACCCTATTCCCTGCACGTCACAAGAAGTACCTGTTGAATTTTCAGATGGCGATTCAATCGAAATAGTTGAGGTGCTGGTTTGCTCGTAGGTGTTCGGTGGCGTAAATGAATAAACCGCGTAAGTTGCCGAACTTAGCGAAGATATTTCGCTTGATGGGAAATAAATAACCTTGGTTTCTTTTTTATTCTTATCTTCATTAACATAAACAAGCGAATTATCAGGTAGGTTAAATTGTTTGATCTTTTTATCGTCACTTACCTTTGTATATTTTTCTTTATTATAGGTTAAATTATGACCGCTCCATTCTGCGTCTACAGCGTAAACAGAGGTTGAGTGTGTTAAGGCATTAAGAAAAATACCCACCAGCATTCCCGCTATCAGCAATACAAACCATCGCAACGTCACAATAAGAGGTTGCTTACGTGAAATTAACCACTCCATCTGGGTTTATATTAGCATTTTTGATGGAAAAAGTCAAGAGAGCGTATGAAGCATGTGCCTAGTTGCCTCGTCGTCTAGAATCCTCCAATGCCTTTCTTACATCTTCTTGAGATGTAGCGATAATTATTTTCTCCCCAGAACTACTATTATTCTGTTGGTTATTTTGTGGTGATTGTTGAGAACCGCTACCTTGGCTGTTCTGTTGAGAATTATAGGAGGATGTATTCTGTGGCGTATTATGGGCAACCACTCCGTGAGCATTTAACGCTTCGGATATTGCTTGATTTATATTTTTCGCAGTATTTGGATTTGATATGGCAACTTCTCCTGCTTTTATAAATGCATCCTTAGCTTGCTGACTTCCACTATTAGTAATAGCATCGGATAACCATTTGGTTGCTGCGCCATTCTGCACCAAGTGCTCTGCCTGTAGATTTCCAGACGCGGCATTATTTACTGCCATATTAGATAGGTCTTGCATACTACCAACCTCATCATTAAGGATAGCATCTCCGAATCCATTTCCTATGATATTATTATCCTTCTTTGCGTATGCAGCTTTAATTGCCCGTTGTTTTATGGAGTTGTCTGTGCCTTTTAGACTACTCAGCACATCCATACGTTCTTTAAAACTACCATTAGCCATAGTATGGTCAATAGCCGCCGCGCGCATAGCCCTTGAGGCTACGGTTGTGCCGTTGGCTATATCGGCTATCTTGTCTGATGTCATACCCTGTAGCATTGTGGATGCATTGTCAACATCACTCTCGAACGCTTTATTTACGGTTGCGCGGGCACGTGCTCCACCTTTATCCCAACCCATAAATCGACCAAACTTACTGTTATCTATCTTTGCGCGTCTATCACTTGCTCGCATGCTTGCGCGTTTCCTATCCATGAAGTCTGAATATTTTCTTTTCGTATCGCCGACAGCAGAGTTATCGATGCGCCTTTTCGCTGCACCCTTTGCGTTTCCAGCGAATCGACTATGCGCATTAGCACCCATTCTGCCTATCTTTGCGCCAATGTTGCCTAACGAATTTAAGGAGCTCTGCAGCACGAAAGGTGTGGCGCCTAATGGCAAAATAGACGCTGCCAATGCTGCAACCTGCATGGTTTCTTTTGGATTGTTTGGATCATCTGTGCCAACTGCAGCCAATACGGCTCCCGCTAACTTTCCAGCTCCGTACAGAAGAGATATTACAGGGAATACAATTAACAACCCTCTAAACATTGATACCCATTTTTTGAATAAATTTTCAGTGTTTGGTAGAAGCCATGCCGCAAATGCTAATGGAGATATTGCTATTAACAATATGACGGCAGCTTGTCGAACGATTAATATAACCAGCACGACGAGTAAAGCCAAAAGTAGAGCCATGATAGTAGGTATACTTACAGCAAGGAATATGAACAGACCTACTCCAGCTAGTGCTAGCCCGCCAATGATTAAGGTGTTGAAGGTACCAACTTCTGCTGATTGGGTACCGACTCCTGATGCTGCCCCCTCCAGAACTCCTTTAAGAGAGAAACCGAGGATATTAGATAGGTCTACAGCCAATTGACAGATATAGAAAGATAAGTTTACGAGTAAAGCTCCTATTATTAACCTTGGTAGAATTTTCTTAATTCCATAATTACTGACGCCGACATTGCTTATTTGGGAGAATATTACCCACAGGAATATTACGGCAAATACGGCATTTGCAATATCTCGGAAGAAACTCCAAGCTTGTCCTAACCCCCCATTTGATTGTTCCTTAAAGATCTCTTTATCGATAGATAGAAAATACGATATTGCGGAGTATGAAGCATCTCCCAGACTGCCAGCAAAACTCATTAAAGGACAGACGAGCCATCCTATACCGTCGACTCCACACGAATTTTTCTCTTCTTCTCCGCCGCCGTCACCGTCCGATGGAGTTTCTATTTTGGCAGACTGACCTTGTTTACAGGCGTTTATTTCGTCGGGTTCATGATAATTGTCTTCACAGTATTTAGAATTACCCTTATGACTTATACCGCGTCTGCAGGCGGCTTTTAGATTTTCGTCTGCCAGCCCTACACACGCGGTGTCTGCGGCTGACTGTTTTAGGGCTTCTTGATATTTTGGTGCTGACTCCACTAGGCGCCGGTATATATTCATACACTGCCATTCAGAAATGTTTGCGTCATAATGATTCTGTGGCCATTCACGGTTATTTGATCCGCCCACATTATAACCCTGCCCGTCACCGGGTAGGTAATATGAGTTAGTTGAATTTCCGTTACTATCTATATTTGGTATTTCCCAATCTTTTGAGCTGTGTCGTTGAGGTTGAGGATTGTCGTCTTTTACGCAACCTTTTATCATGGACCTCGAAACCAAATATTTTATGCTAGGATCGGAGTTTTCTATACCATTTTTATAACCTGATAAATTTGTTAGTACTTCAAATATTTTCCCTTTTGAATATATGTTAACGTCATTTTGTTTATCATCTTTTCCGCCTGCAGACTTCTTTTTTTTACCAAATGCACCACTTCCATTTATACATTCGTCTTCAGACAGAGTGTAGTTAGTGCCTCTCCTGTATCCTATTTTGCAAAGCAATACCTCTACAGCGGAGGATCTTCCTTGTGGCTGTATGTTGAATTGACTAACAGCTGTACTCATAAGCTCAGCTGAGTTGCAATCAAAATATCCTCCCGAGTTATTGTATCCTGTAAAGCCTGGAAAAGTTCCTACGTAAGCTCCGTCGCCAACGTTGTTAAATATTTTTCCCTTTTTCAGCTCCTCTACGTTGCTGTTGGGTGCCTTACTTCCTGCACGAACAAAACATGTATCTAATGCACGCGCATAAACATAGAACTTATATTTTTCTTGAGTACTGAGACCGTCAAAGTACCCATCAGCAAATGCAGGTAAAGAGGTTAATAGCGTAGAAATTGGTAATATAAATAAGGCGCTCACGCACAAATATAAAACTATACTCTTAAAGACGTTTCTACGACCAAACCCACTCATAAACATAAACACCTTCATTTAATCACATATGAAGGTGTTTATGCAAGGGTTTAGTATTCTATACGATCTTCCACTTCAGGTATATCTTTTATTGATAGAAATTTGGTTTTCCCCGCTTCCTCTACTGTAAGTATTGGTCCGTCTGTTTCCTGATCTGAATATTCTTTAGTTACCACACGGAGGGCACCAATTGCTGGAGTTACTAATATTTTCTTTCCCTCATATGAATAGGCATTGTCGAATGGACTTGCACCTTTGTCATTTCCAGCTGTGTTCAAATCTTCAGGTTTGTTATTTTCAGCAACTTTTATAAACGCTCTAACAAGTAGAGTTCTATTAACGGACCTACCGTCATCGTCGACGAGTGTATATGCATAGAGTCTTTGAACTTCAATCCCATAACCTCTATACGATTTGCTTTCTTTATATGGATATGTTTCATCTACTTTAGTACAAAAGGTTACTTTAGCAAAAGGGCTGATACACACTGAATCATTATTATAAAGAAGGTTCGGTTCGTATACATCGTAACCAACTTTCTCTTTAGTGTCAGTGGAGAGTAGATATTTGTCGCTTGAGGATGAATTTTTAAATATTGTATCTAGTTTAAAATTAAATCCGGGTACTTCATATATTGTATCTGGATGATTTTTGCCATCACTAAGATTATTATCAGAAAAAGTATCAGAAAAGTCATATTTAGCTTGACCCAATGTGTTAGTCTCTAATATCACGTTTCTGAGGGTTTTTGCTTGGTCGTCAGAAAGTGGATATCCGTAATGAATACTATCCCTCCACATAGTCCCCAGGTATAATATTGAGTAAACTTGGTTCTTTATAACAAGGTCCAGATCGTCACCAAGACTTACTTTGTCAGTAAGTATTGGTCCATATTGATCGGGAGATATGCGGTCATTCTCATCGCTTATATTTTCGTTTACAAATTTTGCAATAGATTCTCGCCATTCGTTGAAATCTATGTTTTCTTTTCCGTTCTGGTCGTCTAGCTTAGCCTTAAGCTCATCCAACCCATTCATTTTTTCATACATATCCAACACCTCTTGAGGTACAGGTTCCTTAGCGTCCTCTAAGTCTACAGTCGGATCTGAATATTCCTGCGACGTGGATGTTGTAGTATCTGGAGTTGGCTCTTTATATCTATAGCTTTCGCTATCACTACATCCTGCCGCTCCAAGCGCGAACGCTGTTGCACCAACTAATGCCATTATCTTTTTTGATAAGCTTTTTTCTGAATCGCTTGGGTTAAATTGTTCACGATTTCGAACCATAACGCTTGGGATCCTTTCTCTGACATTGTCAGATATTTTATT
>ERZ772929.19-NODE-19-length-17131-cov-4.93025_pt1 | contig 17131 bp, 10 predicted proteins | sample MGYA00512114_ERZ772929 | MGnify/ENA primary metagenome ERZ772929 (study PRJEB29015, sample SAMEA2738101) | human oral metagenome | biome: human oral; feature: human-associated habitat; material: saliva | place: China | collected 2263 ... | reverse complement strand
CCCAAGGAGCAGACTCGTTACGACCCTGCGTGTTTTCCGGGCGCGGGCCCCAGTTAGAGCCAATGAACTCGCGGAAAGCGGAGTTGGCGGGCTGACGTGAACGGTTGTTACCACGGTCAGCTAAAGTCTGGTTGTCGCTGGAAGCGGTGGATTTTTCCTCAGTCATAAAGCCATCATAAGCCGTTTAACGCGCTGAGCCCTAAGCCGTTAACGCGCTGGGCCCTAAGCTGTTTAAACGCTGGACTCGCGGCGTGGCTGGGACCTCGCTGGCGGTGGGGTTGGGTGCTGACAAGCGCGGCCGGGTGAGCACAACCGGGTGAGCGCAACTGGGTGAGCCTAACGGCGCCTGAGCCCCCTAGGCCATACAATCCAATTGTGCGCATTGATCCTCATACTCATTCAAGTTGTTCCGATGGCACCCAAACCCCAGCACAGTTAATCGCTTCCGCTCTCGAATGCGGCCTGGACGTTATTGGGTTGACCGACCATGACACCACAGATGGATGGCACCAAGCTGCGCAAGCAATCGAAGGCACCGGCCTGAAACTGCTGCGCGGCATGGAAATTTCCTGCTCCTACCAGGGAATTACCCTGCATCTGCTCTCTTACCTACACGACCCCGACAATGTGGCTTTAAATCGGGAGCTTAGGCGCTCGCATGAAGCCCGCCATGAGCGCGCCCGCCTTATGGTTGAGCGACTAAGCAAGGATTACCCCATCACCTGGGAAGAAGTTGTCGCTCAGACAGCTCCCGGAGCCACTTTGGGACGCCCTCACATTGCTGACGCGCTGGTAGCTGCCGGGGCTTTTAAAAACCGCAGCGAGGTTTTTGCCGGCCCGCTTAAGCCTGGCTCGCCCTACACCGTGGAGCGTTACGCCCCCGACCCGGTCAAAGCCTGCGCCCTGGTGCGCGCAGCTGGGGGAGTGCCGGTGGTGGCTCACCCGCGCGCCGCTAGCCGCAGCAAGCGCCTGATTCCCGACGAGGTTTTTGCTCGCATGGCTGAGGTTGGTTTGGCTGGTCTTGAGGTTTATCACCGCGATCACGACGACGCCGCCCGTGCGCAGGCCCTGCGTCTTGCTAAGGATCTGGGGCTGGGAATTAGCGGTTCAAGCGACTATCACGGGGCTGGTAAACCTAATCGTTTAGGCGAAAACCTAATGCCGGTAGAGTTCTACGAGCGCGTTGTGGAGCAGGGTCTGCTACCCATTTTGGAGGGGTAGTGGAAATCTTTGAACCCCATGTGTTTGCTACCTCGCTAGCTACGCTGGTAGTTATTCAAGACCCGGTGGGGGCCATCCCGATCTTCCTGTCACTAACTGGCAAGCAGTCCGATACTCAGCGTAAAAGATCTGCCCGCACAGCTACGCTAGTTAGCCTTGGCGTAATTTTAGTATTCGCCTTAGCTGGACGTTACATTCTAGAATTTCTAGGTATTAGCGTGCCCGCTTTGCAGCTATCTGGTGGTCTGTTGCTACTGTTGGTGGCCTTGGAGCTGCTTACTGACAAAATGGATGAGCATCCTGACCCTGATGCTACCGGCGGAGTTAACGCAGCCCTAGTGCCCCTAGGCACGCCCCTACTGGCTGGGCCCGGTGCGATTGTGGCCGCCATGGTGGCAGCTGATTCTTCTGGCTCCACCGCCGGTTGGATTAGTGTGGGTGTGGCTATTGTGATGTCACACGTGGTCATTTGGCTCACCCTGCACTTCTCCACGGTGCTTAACCGGCTTCTTAAGCAGTCTGGTATCACCCTGCTAACCCGCATTGCCGGTTTGCTGCTGGCAGCTATTGCGGTGCAGATGATGGTGGACGCGGTAGAGACCTTCGTAAAGCAGTTCGGGGCCTAACGCCCTTAGCGGTGGGACCTGCTGCGCGAGCGGCCAAAACCGTTCGCCGTGCGGGAGGCCAAGGGCCCAGCTCAGGGCGCCTGGCGCGTGGCCAATCAAAACCGTATGCTGCTGGCTGCAAAACTAAGAACAAACCCCCGGCTCAACCGAGCACGGGGGTTTGCGGCGTTTAAAGGAGCCTACCTGAGCCAGTGTACTCCTTAGAGCTCACTCAGTGGGTTTTAAGAAGCTACCCAGTTTTTGTGGCTTGGCTAAGCAGGCTTTTCGGCAGGCTTCTAGCCGGCTTCAAGCTGGTTTTGTCCAGTTGGTTTTACTCAGCTTTAGTGCGGCGAGCACCGCGAGTGCGCTTACGGGGACGACGCGACTTAGCCTGCTTAGTGCGCACGGCGTCGTCGGCCTTACGGTGAGCGCGCCCCCGACCCCGAGAGCGGCCGCGAGAACGGGCGGCAGAGCGAGAGCCAGTGGTGCCCAGATCCTCAATATATTCAGCGCTTAAACCCTCACGCTTACGCTGCGAGCGCGGCAGGCGGTTACCCACATTCTCAGGAATATCCAGGTCACTGTAGAGGTGGGGACTGGTGTGGTAGGTCTCTACCGGCTCCTTGTACTCCAAGCCCAGCGTCTTGCAGTTCAGGCGCCAACGCGGCAGGTCCTCCCAATCCACAAAGGTGACCGCCGTGCCGTGCTTGCCGGCGCGCCCAGTGCGGCCGATGCGGTGCACGTAGGTCATGGCGTCTTCGGGGCACTCATAGTTAATAACGTGGGTGACGTCGTCGACGTCGATACCACGGGCGGCCACGTCGGTAGCTACCAGCACATCCACCTTGCCGTTACGCAGGGCACGCATGGCCTGCTCGCGGGCGCCCTGGCCCAAGTCACCATGCAGCGCGGCCACGGCGAAACCCTGCCTGGACAGCTCCCGGGTGACCGTGTCGGCGGTGCGCTTGGTGCGGCAGAAAATAATGCAGCCTTCGCGCTCGCGGGCCTGCAAAATGCGGCAGATAACCTCCACCTTGTTCATGGCGTGCACGCGGTAGGCGTACTGGGAGACGCTGCGCACTGTGAGGGTGTCGTCTGCGGGATCGTCTTGGGCCCGAATATGGGTGGGCTGGTTCATGTAGCGCCTGGCCAGGGCAATCACTGCGGCCGGCATGGTGGCGCTAAAGAGCATGGTTTGGCGGTCGGGGCGGGTAGCGGCCAGGATCTTTTCCACGTCGGGCAAGAAACCCAGGTCAAGCATTTCGTCGGCCTCATCAAGCACCACGGTGGTGACGTGGTCTAGACGCAAAATGCCGCGATTAATCAGGTCTAGCAGGCGCCCGGGGGTACCCACAATAACCTCCGCACCAGCTTTAATGGCCTCAATTTGGGGCTCATAGGCACGCCCGCCATAAACCTGGGCGATGCGCACGGTGCGGTATTTGGCGGCGGCGCTGAGCTCTTCAGCTACCTGTTTGGCCAGCTCACGGGTGGGCAGAATAACCAGGGCCTGGGCGCTGCCGGAGGCTGGGTCTTCATCCCAACCTTCCTCGCCGGGGCCTAGGGTGTCCATTAGCAGCGGAATACCGAAGCCTAGGGTTTTACCGGTACCGGTTTTGGCTTGACCGATAATGTCTGCCCCATCTAACGCCACCGGCAGGGTTAATGCCTGGATCGGGAAGGGGTGGGTGATGCCGCGTTCGTCTAGGGCCTTGGTAATTTCCTCTTCTACGCCGTACTGGGCGAAGGTTTTGGTCTCTAAATCAAGGCTGTCGGCGGTGGCGCTGATGTCTGCGTCTACCTCATCGGGGCGCACAGCGGTGGCGGCAGCGGAGTTAATTAGGCCAGTGTTTGTGGCCTCAATGTCAGTATTGTTCTCGCTCATATATGCCTTCCACTTTAGGCGCTTTTTTGGCTTTATGGCAGTGTAAATGGGGTAGTTCACGTCAGCGCCTCACTAATGTGAGCGGCTTTGACTAAACTGTTGCCATGGACACTGCTTCTAATGTTTCAGCCTCTGGGGCCCCCGCGTTTAATTTGGTGGCTGGGCTGGTTACCTGGTCTTTATCGGTGCAATCCATTCGCCTGGGCAAGGATGCTTATATGGCTCCCGACATGGTCACGCGGGCCGCGTTGATGCGGCTAAGTGCCCAAACCACGCAGGATTTTAAGGCGGTTTCTACCCGTAGCCGTGAGCTGGGGGTTGATGCGCTAGATAATGCGCAGCCGTTTATGGGGGCGCTGGGTGATTACGATGAGCGTACTCGCCCGGCTGACTGGCCTGAGCGTGTGCTTAAGACTTATTTGGGTATGGGTTTGCTGGGCGACTTTGCGGCCCATGCGGTTTCGCTGCTGCCTCCGGCGCTGGCCTCTGAGCTGGCGCCCTATCTGGACCACCGTGAGCTGGATGCTTTTGCTTCTGCCAGCATTTTGGGTGCAGCCGGTTCTGACCCGCAGCTGGCGGCCCGCTTGGGGCTGTGGGGGCGGCGCGTGGTTGGTGAGGAAGTGGGTACTTTCCACGCTTTGCTGGCACGTTTTAAGGGTTTAGCTGCCGACGACGCCGCCCGCCAGGGCTACCACGACGCTCTGTCTGCTGGGGCGGCCACCCGCATGAAGGGCCTGGGCCTGCGCGTATGAGGCTATCTGCATAAAAACTAACCCCACCGGCTAGGCCGGTGGGGTTTTGTGCGCGCCTCTAGCTGGCGGCGCGGCGCCTAGGACGCCTAAAAAGTGGCGCCCAGCAGCAGTCTAAAGAAGGCGCCTGAAGAATCAGAGGGCGAAGCCCACGCGACGCGGCTCGCTTTCACCCAGCACTACGTAGGCAATAGCGGAGGTGGGCACGTAAACCTTGCGGCCCTTGTCGTCGTCGAGAACTACGGCGGGGGAGCCCTGAGCGGCCTTGATGGTGGAAAGTACGCGCTCTTGGCTGTCATTGGTCTCGAAGGTTAGCTCGCGCGCAACGTTGGTGATGCCGATGGTGACCTGCATGTAAAGCTCCTAGTAAAGAAGTAGTGGGCCGGCAGGGAATGCGGGAAATTTACTTACATAATGCTACTGCAATGCAAAAAATACACGAATTGGCGTGTATAAGCTGTGTTCCAATAGTTACATGAGCAAATTCTGCTTAACGCCGCCGTCGCAGCGCTTTGAGCTGCCACAACCAGACGCTTTCACCACTAAAGCCTCCCAGCTAGTTGGCGAAGGGCGAAATTTGGTGGCTTTGGGGGCGCCGGGCAGTGGCAAAACTACTTTAGCGGTGTCCCTGGTGGCCCAGGCGGTGGCGCAGGGGCGTCAAGCAGTGTTGCTTAGCCCCACGCGCGTGCGTGCAGATCAGCTGCGCACTTATTTGGTGCAGGCTCAAACCCAGCTGGCCAGCCGCCAGGGCCAAGCGGCGTCGCAGTCACCCCAAACTCAGCCCAGCCCAGCCCAGACCGCTCCGGCGGCAGACTCAGGCGTCCCAGCGGATAAGTCCGGCCCGGCCCAGACCGGCCCGGCGGCGTCAGCCCAAACCTATACCCAGGATGCTGCGGGGGCCGCCCCGGCGGCGTCGGTGCAGGTGGACACCCCGCGCGTGTTTACCCCGGCGGCTTTTGCGCTGCGCATCCTAAGCCAGTGGTTTAGCCAGCGCCTACAACCCCTGCCAGCCCCGGTGTTGCTGATGGGCGCTGATGAGGACGCCGCCCTAGAACAGCTAATTGGCCAGGTCAGCTGGTCTCAACCAGCTGAAGTAACTCAAACACGCGGTTTTCGCGCCCAAATCCGTAACCTGTTCTCGCGCTGCGGTGAGCTGGGGGTTGACTACCAGCTGCTAGAGCAACTGGGCCAGGCCGCCCAGGTACAGCTGTGGTGTGAGGCGGCGCCACTGTTAAAACTGTGGGACAGCCAAAGTGACATCAGCGCCGCCAACCGGGCCATGGCGCTGAAACTAGACACTGCCCGCCTGCAAGATCGGGCCCTATATGCACTAGAGCATTGGTATCAAGCCGATGTAACCGCTCCGCCGCAGCTGCCAGATCTGGTGGTGGTAGACGACTACCAAGACTGCACGGCGGCCACCGCCCGCCTACTGCACGCTTTAGCTGCCCTAAACCTTGGCGAGGCTGAGGGACAAGGCTGGTCTGCTGGCCAGATGCCAAGCGCTGGCCTCGGTGGCGCCAGTGGCGCGCAAGGACCTGGCAGCCGCAGCAGTGCGAATGGATCTGGTGACGCCACTGGTGCGGGGGAGCCCGGCGACGTCGGCGTGACTAGCCCCGGCGACGTCGAGCACAAGGACGGACGCAGCACCCAAATAGTGGTGTTAGGCAACCCCGACGAGGCGGTTGAAACCTTCCGTGGCGGTGACCCACTAATGCTGGCCAGCGCCGCACGCGACTTTGACGCCGTGGCCCTAACCCTGCCGCAAGTACATCGCGGCTCACGCCAAATCGCTGCTCTAATTGAACTGGCCGTGCAGCAAGTACAGGTAGCCGGATGCATCAGCCAACGCCGCCCAAACTACCAGCATTTGGCGCAAAACAGCCAAAGCGTGTGCTTCAAAATAGCCCCAGATGACACTGTCCAGGTGGGTGCCGTGGCCGCGCATATGCGCTCACTGCATCTAGAGCAAGGCCTGGCCTGGGGGCAAATGGCGGTGATTGTGCGCCAAAGCAGCTCGGTGGAGTTAATCCGTCAAGAACTACGTCGAGGCGGAGTACCCCTAGCCCCAGACACCCCTGCCCTACTGCTGCGCAGTGAACCAGCCGCGAAGGCCCTACTTGACTGCGCCCGCGCCGCCCTAGAGCAGCTACTGGGCGTGCCGGTGGTGCAAGAAGAAGCAGCCCGCGCCCTGCTACTAAGTCCCCTGGTGGGCTTTAGCGCCATTGAGCTACGTCGGCTGCGACGTATTTTGGGGGAGAGCCCAGATCACCTAAGCACCCGAGTGCTTAGCGACACTGAGCTGTTTGACCAGCTAGAAGCAGCCCCCACCTTGGCAGCCAAAGCTAAAGTAGCCCAAGCCATTAATGAGGCCCTGGCTAAAGAACGCAGCGAAGGGCTAGAGGCCCTGGTGTGGGGTGCCTGGCAGGCCAGCGGCAAAGCCCAATACTGGCGTCAACTGGCCCTAGACATTGAGGCCGACTCGCTGCTGCGCCAACGTGCCGATCATGATCTGGACGTGGTTATTTCCCTGTTTAAACGTCTAGAGGTGTGGAGTGAGCGCAATCCTTCAGCCCCCGGCCAGCAGTTCCTTGATGAGCTAGAGGCCCAGCAGGTGGCCTCAGACTCGGTGGCGGCTCTAGGGGCGCGTCCACAGGGTGTTTCGGTGCTGACGGTGGCGGCCTGCGCGGGGCGTCAGTGGGAGTTTGTGGCGGTTTTAGGTATCGACGACGGCGTGTGGCCTAACCTGCGTCTACGTGACAGCCTTACCCAAACCGGTTTACTAACCGACATTGTCTCCCAACGTATAGCTGACACTGTCAACTTAGCTAGCTTAACTGCCAGCTTGGACCCCCAAGCCCTGGCTCAAGCCCGCGCCCAGATTTGCAGTGACGAGATGCGCCTGCTGGTGGCCGCCATGTCACGGGCCAACAGTCAACTGTGGCTGGGGGCAGTTAACGGCGGCGAGCAAGGCCCCCCCAGTTTCTTCAACTACCTAAGCCGCCAAAGCGACATCCCGGTTGAACCAATCCAGCCCGGCGGAGCCTACACTTTGCGCGGCCTGGTAGCTACGCTACGTCGGCAGCTAATGCTTGATTTGAAACGCAACGACGGCGCCAGGGCCCCCCAAATCGCCGCGCTACTAGCCGCCCTGGCCCAGCGTGGGGTGCCCGGAGCCGATCCACGCAGCTGGCTGGGAATCGCTGGGGCCAGTCAATTCCTCACCGATCTGCCCGCCCAGCTAGAGAGCCAAGACCGCCTGGGCACGCAGGTGGCCACCCACGCCGTCGTCGCCCTTAAAAAATTGCAAGCCCAGCGCGTAAACCAAGCCCGCCAACGCGGGGCGAGACTTTCACCCTCAGACGTGGAAAACATTGAAACCTGCCCGCTGCGCTGGTACCTGCAACGCCACGGGGGCTCGCCGGCAAGCTCCAGCGCCCAGCAGATCGGGGCGCTAATCCACTGGTTGGCCCAGCAAGGTCAAGAACATGGGCTGAGCCGCGAACAGCTACTAGACCTGTTCTATCGTGAACGCTCCAGCCTGCAGCTACCCGGGGGTTGGTATGGGCGCCAAGAAAACCAACGGGTAGAGAAAATGGTGGAAAACCTGGCCCTTTACCTGGCCAACAGTCCCGCAAACATGCAGGTAGAAGTGGAGTGCCCAGTGCGCGCTCAGGTGGAACTAGAAGTGGATGGCGCCCCGCTTAAAATCAAAATTTCTGGGCGCGCAGACCGCCTAGAACACACCAGTCAAGGCATAGACGTAATCGACTTTAAAACCGGCGCCAGTGTGGACTCTGCCGGCGCCCAAACCAACGCTCAGCTGGCCACTTACCGTGTAGCCCTGCAGGCATGGGGCGAAAACGTGCACGGTGGGGCGCTCATCATGCTGGGTAAAGAAAACAAAAAAGCCCAGGTGGATGCTTTAACCTATCCCGGCTCGCGCGAGCTAGCCCCCAGTGACTACCTAGAAACTGGCCAAGGCTGGGACACAGACCTGATCAGCGCCGCCGCCCGCGACAGTTTAGGGCCCAGCTATCAGGCGCGCACCGGAGAACACTGCCGCCACTGCGCCTACCAAGATTTCTGCCCCGCCCTAAGCGATCGGAACTACCTATGAGCGCACCAAAACCAGCAGCCGGGGCCCAGTTTCTAGCCCTACCTACGCCGCCGCAACGCTTAACCCCCGCTCAGCTATTTACGGCGTTGGGTGAAAAGCATATGCCCACTGATCAGCAAGAAAAGGTAATTACTGCGCCCCTAAAACCAACTTTGGTGGTGGCCGGGGCCGGCTCAGGTAAAACCGCCACCATGAGTGCGCGCGTAACCTACCTGGTGGCCAGTGGGCAGGTGGACCCTAGCCAAGTACTGGGTCTAACCTTCACCCGTAAAGCCACCCATGAGCTGCGCGAACGCATCGAAAACCGACTCGGCCAGCTGTATCGCTATCCTGGCTGGACACCGTCAAGTACTCGCTCTAACACTGATGAGTCAGCGTCAGCTGACGCCCCGTCCACAGCTGCCGGCCCATCCACGGCTGCCGAGGCAGGGGGCAGCAACAGCCAAGTCCAAGAGCTCACAGCAGTGGCGGGGGAGGCCACCGTAGCCACCTACAACTCCTTTGCCGGCTCCCTAGTGCGCGAATGGGGCCTGGAAGTAGGCCTGGAAACCGACACCGCCGTACTGACCCCCGCCAGCTCCTGGCAGATCATGTATGAGCTGATGGAAAACTGGGGCCAAGAATTTGAAGAACCCTTCAGTTCCCTAGATTCAGCCACCGAACTAGCCCTGCAGGTAGCCAACTCGCTTAACGAAAATTTACTTAGCGTAGATGAAGCCCGCGAACTGATGGCAGATCTGGGCCAGAACCTAAAAGACCTGCGCTCAGTGCGCGGGGCAGCCAAAGCCATTGACGCCAAAAGCCTGCCAGCCATGACCAAACGTATCCAAGTGCTGGATCTGGTGGAGCGCTACATTGACTACAAACGTGAAAACTCACTAGTGGACTTTGGCGACCAGGTGGCACTGGCCTGCCGGATCGTTACTGATGAGCGGGTGGGGCCGCGCGTAATCGCCCAATACCGTGACCGCTTCAAAGCGGTGCTGCTAGATGAGTTCCAAGACACCTCGGTGGCGCAAACCATTTTGCTCTCCAGACTCTTTGCCGGCTGCGGGGTAGTGGCTGTGGGTGACCCCAACCAGGCCATTTATGGTTGGCGCGGCGCCAGCTCAGCGGCGCTAGGCCAGTTCCACCGCCACTTCAGCAACGGTGCCGGCCCGGTGCTGCAGCTATCCACTGCCTGGCGTAACGATCCACAAATCTTGCAGGCAGCCAACCGCATCAGTGACCCGCTGCGTGCCAGTGGTCAGGTGAAAGTAGAAAAACTGGTTAAACGCCCCGGGGTGGGCGATGAGCGCGGCAAAGTGTGGGCTGCCAGAGTGCAAGATGGCCTGGCTGAAGCTGAGCTGATCGCCAAATTCCTGGCCCAACGCTGGTCTCCAAGCAAATCCATGGCGGTGCTGTGCCGTACCCGCAGCCAATTCACCCCGATCGTGGCCGCCCTGATTGAGCGTGGCATCCCGGTAGAGGTGGTGGGTTTAGGTGGCCTGCTGGATGTGCCCGAAGTGGCTGACGTGCGCGCCCTGATGAGCGTGGCTTTAGACCCCACCAGCGCCGACCGCTTAATGCGGCTAATTGACCTGGTAGGGATCGACGCCGCCGATCTAGACGTGGTGTGGAGCTTTGCCCGCGAACTGGTTAACGCCCGCGCTAGCACTGGGCAAAGTAGCGCTGAGCCGCTGCTAGCTGAGGCCCTAAGCGAGATAGTGGTTAACTTTGGGGCATTTGAAGCTTTCTGCAAAAAATATGCCTGCGCGCTGTCACCGGCGGGCCTATACCAAGCCAAACGCCTAGGGCGCATACTGCAAGAAGCTAATGGGGCCGCCAACTTGGAACTGGTGGACTTCATCTCCTGGGCTGAGCGCGCCCTGGGGTTGGATGTTGAAGCTGCTGCGCGCGTGGATGTAAATGAGGTGGGGGCGCGGGCGCTAGCAGCGCTGCGAGCCCAGGCGACGTCGTTCAAAGCCCAAAACCCTGAAGCTGGGGCGCAAGTGTTCTTAGGCTGGCTAAACGCGGCCCAAGACCAAGAACGCGGGCTGGAACTACCTGAAGTTGAGCCCGCCCCCGGCGCGGTGCAAGTGCTAACCGTGCACGCCTCCAAAGGTTTGGAATGGGACATAGTGGTGGTTCCCGGCCTGGTGGAAGCCAATTTCCCCAGCTACCGTAGCCGGCCTAAAGAGGACTACACGGTGCTGGCAAACAGCTGGATCACCCAGGTGAGCGAGTTCCCCCATACCCTGCGCCGCGACTATGACTCACTGCCGCCGTGCCCATTTATTGGGCTTAGCCCCCAGGCCGGTAAAGATGCGATTTTGGCTGCCGGCGAGGAATACCGCAGTGAGCTCGGTAAATGGGAGGTGGCTGAGGAGCGGCGCCTGGCCTATGTGGCCTACACTCGGGCCCGCAGCCAGCTGCTGCTGACTACCAGCCACTATGCGGCGCTTTCAAAGACCCCCAAGATGACCAGCCGGTTTTTGAAAGAACTAGAGCGTTCACAGATGGTGCAGTTCCTAGCAGATGATGAACGCGACGATGATTTAAGCAATCGCGCCTTAGACCAAAGCTCGGTGTCTGTATGGCCGCACCAGCTCGACGCCCTGGCCAGCCTGGAAGAGCCAGGCGTTGCAGATGTGCCGAGCCAAGCTGCGCCGGGCCAAGCTGTGCCGGGCCAAGCAGTGCTGGGCAAGCAGGCTGGGCTGAGTTTGCGGCTGCGCGCAGCTGCCCTGGTCAGCGCGGCGGGCGGCTGCCAGGGTGCTGGCTCCGAAGAGGCTTTACAAATACCGGAAGGTTTAGCACCGCAGCTTGATGATTGGTGGCGCCAAGCCCGCCTGCTGCTGCAAGAGCGCCAAATCCGCCAAGAAAACGGGCAGGAAATTGTTTTGCCTAGTCACCTGGCTGCCACGGCCATGGCCAAAGTGGGTAAAGAAGACTTCATCATGTCTTTGCGTCGCCCCCTGCCGCCGCCACCTTCCAAGGCAGCGCGGTTAGGTACAGCCTTCCATGAGGAAATGTCGCAGCGTCTAAACAGTGAAGGCACTTTGCTTTCGCTAGCTGAAGCCGGCAGTGACCGCCTGAGCCCCGCTGACCGCAAGCAGGTTAACGACTGGCTTGATAACGTCGCTGACCTGGAGATACTGCAAGGCTATAGTCCCTACGCTACCGAAATTGACCAGGAAATTAGGTTGGCTGGATTCAATGTGCGTTGTCGTATTGACGCCGTGTTTAAAGCGGTTGAAAAAGGCCGCGCCCAGTGGCTGATTGTGGACTGGAAAACCGGTGGTCAGCGCGTGCGGGTAGATCAGCTTTCGCTGTATGTGCATGCCTGGGCGGCCAGCCAAGGTGTGGATATCAGCCAGGTGCGCGCGGCCTATGTGTATGTGCAAGACGGCCATGTTGATGAGCTGCGACCGCGCCAAATCATTGGCCTAGATGTCTTCAAGGAGCGCCTAGAAACCCTGCGTGCTCAGCACTAACTCAGGCAAACAAACACAGGCAAACAAACACAGGCAAAATCATCCCTTCCCTATAAAAATTCCATGGGGTTTTATAGGGAAGGGATGAAATGTCAGTATTTGTGGACGGCATTTCAAAATGTGACCCACAGTTATCAAATGCTGAGCCGGCAATCGTGCCTGGCAAGCCTGCGTCCCCGCAAGCCTAGGTCTAGCCCCAACGCATGAGCCCCGGCCCGATATCACTCAGGGCAGCAAGCTCAGCGCTCCTCAGTTTCAATCGGCGCTGTGTCCATGCGGTAGATCTCCGTGGCCGTGTCTGGTGTGGCTGTACGACGCCGCGCCCAGGCCTGGTTTTTAGCGCTCTTCTCCCGTTGGGCCAGCAGATCGATGCCGCCAGTAAACTTTTCTTCACTGACGATTTCGATCTGCGCACTTGCAGGCGTGTACGGGCTGTAGGGACTATACGGGCTGCGCACAATACCCAGGCTTGAGGTGTCAAAACCTAGATCTGGGCTAGCTGCGCTAAGCCCCATAATTGGGCTGTGAACATCCGGGGTTTGCTCTGCTGCATCTTGTGCGCTTCTTGCGCTGCGGCCCCCGGTATTTAGATCCAAGGTAGAGCTGCTCTCCGTGCTGGGTTCTCGCCCGCGCCAAGTGCCAGCGCTGAACCTCGAACTAAAGCTAGCGCTAAGTTTTGAACCCAGAGCGCCAACACTGAGCTTCTCAGACTTCTTAGCTTCGGGCTGTTTTTCTTCGTCATGGCCAGAAGAGCTACCGTAGTTGCCAGAGTAGGACTCGTAATCTAAATCGTCGTAGTAGTCTTCAGCGGCCCTAGTCCCAGAGCCGGACTCGTCTTGGCCCCCAGCATTAGTGTGGTAGCCATCCGCAGTGTGGTAGTCATCTGCGCTGTCAGCACTCGCATAGTTCCCGGCGTCGTCGTAATTAGCTTCTTTACCAACTGTCTTGGCATCAGAGTCGTAATCAGTGCCGTAAGTGCTGTCGCCAGACATGTCATCGCCGTCGTCGCTATAAGCACTGTCGTCGCTATAAGCACTGTCGTCGCTATAAGCACTGTCGTCGCTATCGTCATCAGGGGAAATATCCGGCGAAGCGTTGGAAGCCACCACCGCCATGGGCCTTGAGCGCTCCACAAATAGCTCGTCGCCCACCTGCTCGGCCAGGTCTTCGAGCATTTCTACAGCTTCATCAATGATTGCGTCATCCTTGGTACGCACCCCGTGCAGCAGCCAACGCGCCAGGTTCAGCTCACTGACCAGTTCCGCGCGCAACCGCAGGTATTTATCCACGCCCTCAATGCGGCCACGGTCATAGGCTTCCTCGATCACATCCAAAGTGTCAATCGGGGCGCTGGAATAAACCCAGGCCAGATCCTCAGCCGGGTCACCTACACGCATTTGGCTTAGCCCTTTGAAAGCCAAAATCGAGCCGCCGCCGGTAATGATGTTCTCTTCGGCCAGGTCACCGTGCACTACCACGGGGTGGAAGCGCCACCACAGATCCTCATCCAGCGCCGACTCCCAGCGGGCTAACAGGTTGGAATCAACCTTGCCGGTCATGGCAGCGTCGTCAAATAAAGACTGCCAGTTGCTGCGCACATCGGCGGCAGTGAGCACCGGCAGGCCGGCCTCTTCGATCAGGGTGGGGGGAATTTCATGCAGCTGAGCTAGCGCGCGTCCCAGGCCGGCAGCCAGGCCGGGGCCAGGTCGCAGGGATTCAATCGCTAGTGGGTGACCGGGGATGTGGCTACGGACCTGCACATACGACTTGTCTGGAAGGGTCAGGCCACCTTCAGGGCGCGGCACGTCAAAGTCCACGTAGCCACCGTCTACACGCCGGCCAATCTGTTTAAGCACCCGCGACTCCGCAATCAGTGCGGCGCCAATGGTGGGGTTGGTGGTGTGGATTACTTCCCAGTGCCGTCCTTGCACGTCAATCAGTCCAGTGAGGGTCTGATCTGCGTCTCGGTGCTGGGGAAGGGCCAACCGCGCGGGGATCACATTGGGGGCGGCAACAACCGCCAGCGCAGCCAGGTTCAGGTAGGAACGCTCACGAGACATGCCTATAGCGTAAAACACAGCTTAGTGGTTGCACCCTTGCCGCGCCGCCGCTTGGGGAATAAGCCCCCGTGATACGCCTGTTGCTAGCGTGGCTGGTGGGCTGGTTTGCTGGGTCCTAGGGCCGACGCCGCCGGCACAGTTTGGTCTCGACGGCGCCTGGGGGTCAAGCTCGACGGCGACGCCGCAGTGAGTGCCAGGCTGGGTGAGCGCCGGACCGGGCGGGTGCCAGGGTGGGCTCAAATGCCGGACCGGGCGGGTGCCAGGTGGGCGCCGTCGTCGTTGACGAAGAAGTAAGCAGCAACAAAATAGGACTTTAGTACCAAGTAATGCCCACATGCTTTACCTTAAGAAAGACACAATCAAGTCACAATCGGACAAAGTTCAAAAAAAGTGATGCAGGAAACTAAAGGGCGCGTTAATCTGGAATTGGAAAGGTATTTACCCAGCTCATAGGGGTATCGAGCGGGAAGTTAGGGGCCAAGGTGGCAACAGACTTTTTTGGTACGCAGGTACGCAAAGCTGTGCGCCGGGCCGGAATTGACCCGCTCAAAGACAGCGTCGAGCTCAATAACATCATCAACTACGTGCGTGAAGAATACGTAGCGCGCGCAGATGCCGGGCTGGTGCCCAGCGACGTTGATTTAGACCAGCTTTCCCGCCAAATCCGCGCCGAACTGACCGGCGCCGGGGTGTTGCAAGGCTACCTGGACGACGATTCCATTGAAGAAGTTTGGGTTAACGGCCCCGGCCAGGTGTTTATTTCGCGCGGCGGACGCAGCGAACTAACCACCACCATCCTCGAAAGCCAGGAATTAGAGCAAATAATTGAGCGTCTGCTGCGCGCCTCTGGACGGCGTCTAGACCTGTCTAGCCCCTTCGTGGACGCCCAACTGCGCGGCGGCGAACGTCTGCACGTAGTGATCCCACCTATCACCGCAGGTAAATGGGCGGTAAATATCCGCAAACACGTAGCTAAAGTGGCGCGCACAGCCGACCTGGTGCGCTTGGGCTCTTTAACCGCCCAAGCTGCCCGCTTTCTCGACGCCGCCGTGGCCGTGGGTTTAAACGTGGTGGTTTCAGGGGCCACGCAAGCCGGAAAAACCACCATGGTGCGGGCCCTGGCGGCCGCCATTCCACCCCAAGAACGGGTGGTGACCTGCGAAGAAGTCTTTGAGCTGGGGCTGCGTAACCGCGACTGTGTGGCTATGCAAACGCGCAGCGCCAATATTGAAGATCGCGGTGAAATTCCACTGCGACGCTTAATTAAAGAATCTTTACGTATGCGCCCCAACCGGCTGCTTATCGGCGAGGTGCGTGAAGCTGAAGCCCTGGATTTGCTGATCGCCATGAACTCGGGGCTGCCCTCAATGTCCACAATTCACGCTAATTCTGCGCGTGAAGCCGTGGTGAAACTATGCACTTTGCCGCTGCTGGCTGGCGAAAACGTCTCTGCCGCATTCGTTGTGCCCACGGTAGCTAGCTGCGTGGATTTGGTGGTGCATTTAAACCAGGATCGCAGTGGCAGGCGGCGCGTAGAAGAAATCGCTTCACTTTCAGGTCGCGTTGAGAATGGTGTGATAGAGCTTGCCAGTGTCTATAAAACCGATAGCGACGGCGTGCTGCGTCGGGGGCTGGGGGCGCCTGATGCACAGCGCTTTAGCCGCGCCGGTTTTGACCTAAGCGAGCTACTGCGACAGGAGCGCCCATGGGGATAGTCATAGGCCTGATATTTGCGCTGGGGTGTTTAAGCATTCTGGCCGCGTGCACTTCGGAACCTAATCCACGCCTAACGCGCCTAAACGAAGCCATGGAACGCAACTTGCGTCAAGCCGGGGTAGGTAAAACCTCGCCAGCTGCTTTTAGTGCAGGCTGCCTGGTGGGGGCGCTGGTGGTGGGCCTGGTCTTTTTAGGTGTCAGTGGAGCTTGGCCGATTGCTTTAGCATTTGCGCTAATCACCTTGATCATGCCGGTGGTTTGGATTAACTCCAGGGCCCGCAAACACCGCACTGAGCTGCGCACGCTGTGGCCAGACGCAATTGACACCCTGGTTTCTTCCATCCGGGCCGGGTTAAGCCTGCCCGAAGCCCTAGCTAACTTAGCTGAGCATGGCCCGGTGCAGCTGCGCGGCGAATTTGCTGCCTTTGCGGTGGACTATGCGGTTTCCTCCAGCTTTGAAAACTCGCTGGAAGCTTTCAAGCGTCGCAGTGCAGACCCGGTAGCTGACCGTATTGCCCAAGCCCTGGCGCTGGCTCATGAGGTGGGTGGCAACGATCTTTACCAGGTACTACAGTCACTTTCGCAAATGCTGCGCGCTGATTTACACACGCGCGGCGAGCTGGAAGCCCGCCAATCTTGGACAGTTAACGGCGCTAAGGTGGCCGTGGCTGCGCCCTGGATTGTGCTGCTGCTTCTTTCCACTAAACCTAGTGCCGCCAGTGCCTACGCCACCCGCCAAGGTGCCCTGGTGCTACTGATTGGGGCGCTTACCTGTGCGGGAGCCTACTGGCTGATGCTGCGCCTGGGGCGTTTGCATGAAGAACAGCGGGTGCGGTGATGATGCGACAAGTAACTGCACTGGGTTTTGTTATCTGCGCCTTGGGTTCTAGCGGGGTGTGGCTGATTTACCGCGCCCTTTTCCCTTCCCCACCTACCTTGGCTAGCCGCGTGGAGCCCTATGTGCATCTGCGTAAACGTAGTGCTAGCGCGGAAAACTCGCGCTCTTTCAGTTCCTTTATGGGGACCCTGGTGGCGCAGTTGGGGCGGGCGGTAGAAAATACTGGTTCCTCCTCTGGTTCGGTGCGTCGTCGGCTAAACCGCATTAACAGCCCCCTGAGCGTGGAGGATTTCCGCCTGCAACAGCTGGCCTGCGCTGTGGCCGCGCTGGTAGCCACCATCACCTTTGGGGTGGGGGCGAGCCGTTTCACCCATGTGGCCCCGCTGGGGGTAGTGGTGTTGGCGTTGATCGCAGCGGTTGTGGGACTGTCTGCACGCGACTGGTACCTGAGCGTTAAAGTACGC
>ERZ772929.16-NODE-16-length-17533-cov-5.32458_pt1 | contig 17533 bp, 9 predicted proteins | sample MGYA00512114_ERZ772929 | MGnify/ENA primary metagenome ERZ772929 (study PRJEB29015, sample SAMEA2738101) | human oral metagenome | biome: human oral; feature: human-associated habitat; material: saliva | place: China | collected 2263 ... | reverse complement strand
TTATAGTAGTTTCGAATTTTAGCTATATCCGTAAATAGCGTCTTTGCATGAGAACTTGATGAACCGGATTGATCACCATCAAAATAAGCAATAGTAACATCTGATGTATAGCTACCCAGTGGCTCTGAAATAAAACCCTCAGAGTAATAATACCTTTTACTAAAAGACGGATCCACAGACACACTACATCCAGCCGCCTTCAAGCTTTTAACTAGAGGTGAGGCCATAAGTTCACTATAACCATAGTGCCCATTTTGACCATAAATGTTTTTACCTGAAAATAATGTGCTCATTAAGTTAGAGTCTAAGGTTTTTGAATTTCTACCTGTGGCCACCAGATTCATCGGAATGCCCGGATAGGTCAGTAAATAGCTAACCGCATCCCCTCTCGGCGATGGCGTATCTCTTACGACAGGCCAGGTCAAGCCATCGGTAACCACTAAAATTAATGGCCTAATCCTAGTAGTTGCCGTGGCGCCGCAGTTATGAGTGCCTGTAACTCCAGTCGCCACATTTTGCAAAGCTGCCATAGCTCCGCCTTGTTCGCCAACTGCATTGCTGGTTTTTAGGCTGCTTTCGACACTCGCGCCGTCTTGCATACTGCTTACATTGAGGCCACTTGCGCCAGTCGCCGCGTTAGCCCCGCTGGCTAGCAGTAGGCAGGCAAGTAGTCCCACAAAGAGTGCAGTCAGCATTCTTGGCTTTTGGGCCCTCACGACGCCGCCGCTCACCTGCCCCAAGTCTCGCGCCTGCCCCAAATCTCGCGCCTGCCCCAAGCCGCACGCCCCGCCGTCGTCGCCTCTAAACCAACGCAGCCCAACGCCCCTAAGCAAGTTACCTAACGTAACCTGCAAACTGCGCAAACTTCGATGATCCTTGCCGAACATAAAATCCAGCATAACGCCCATTTAGTGAGCGATTTGACGATTCGCTAAAACAAATTGGGCCGGGAACCTTTAAAAGTCCCCGGCCCAATCGGCTCGGTTTACACTCGTCACGGCGCCGTCTCGGTTTGCGCCTACTGCAGCGCCATTTTGGTGGCGCCCGCCGCCCCCCAGTAGCTCCGCGTCGCGCCGGCCACTCCAACCGGTCATTGCGGCCACTCCAGCCGGCCCGCCACTTCACGCTGACGGTACCGCCCCGGCCACCCAAGCTAGCCGATTGGGGCAGCTGCTCGTTTGGGTTAGCTACTCGATTGGGGTAACCACCATGCGGGTTTTATCCACATAGTCGCGCAACCGCTCAGCAATCTCCTCGAAAGATTCCTGATGCACGGTGGAGGGCCGGTGAATCAGGGCCAGGCGACGGGTGGGAACAGGCTCGGCGAAGCGGGCCACGCTAACGGTCTGCCCTTCGCCTGTACGCAAAGCCCCCTCGGGCACAACCGCTAGCCCGCCACCAACTTTGACTAGCCGCAGGGCGGTTGCCATGTCGATGGTGGTTGCGGCCACCTCATTAATGGGGATATTGCATAGCGCCAGGGTTTGGTCACGCAGGCAGTTGCCGGCCTCCATGAGGATCAGCGGCTGGCGGCTAAGCTCGGCGGGTTTGACGTTGGTGCGCCCAACCCAAGGGTGGGTGTCGGGAACAGCGATTACCAGGTCTTCATCCCATAGGGGCTCGCTGATAAAGCGCTCCATGCTCTCATCCAAGGCCACCAGGCCTAGGTCAATATCTCCGCAAGCGAGTGCATCTAGGATGTCTGGGGTGGTCATCTCCCGGAACTCGGAAATTCTGCCAAAATCAGCAGTATTGGCGGCATTAGGTACGCCGCTGGCCACAGATTCAGCCAGGTAGGGTGCGGCGGTGGGGATGATCCCCAGGCGCACTTGACCGTAACGCTCCTGGCTAATGCGGCTGGCGGCCTCAATAAACCCTTCGGCGGCCAGCACTGCATCACGCGCGAAGGGAAGCAGGTCCTGGCCCAGAGGGGTGATTAGAACCTGTCGCGTGGTGCGCTCTATAAGGGGGCCATCAACGCGCTTTTCCAACGCGGAAATGGACTGGGACAAGCTGGGCTGGCTCACACCAAGTGCCGCTGCTGCGTCACCGTAGTGTTTGTGATCGCAGAGCGTTACAAAGGCCCTCAGCTGTGAAAATGAGGGCATTGAAAGTGATGGCATCACTAACCCCCTTTGGTAATTTCGGCTAGGCGAACTTTGCCTGGCCGTGGTTGTGTTTAAGTTTACGCTGCATCCCCCCTAAATTTTCTTGAAATATAAGCGGAAAGTGAGGATTTATAAGGGTTTCTTCACGCTCCGCCCGTGCTTACAGTTCAATTATATATGCGCAGGTGAGCGGCTGTTTAGGGGGTAGGTGTTGCTCTGGGCTAAAATTTGCCGGGCTCGACGGCGCCCAGCTGGCACGAAAGCACCATTTTACTTAGATAAACTGCCCTTCACCTGCTGTTTTTGGGTAAATTTTGCGCTTAGCTTACGGCTAATTTTGGTATCTTTTCCGCGTCCTGACGCCGTCGCCTGCCCCTTTTTGCATCCGCACCACCCCCCACCTCACTGCGGCCACACGCGAAAGCAACACATTCACCCGAGCTGCACCAAAAGCTACCAAAACTCCCCACACTAATGTGACTCGGCTCTCTATGTGCCCTGCGACACGGTGACCAGTATGTGAGCAGTGGTTCTAGGGTAGGTAGAATTTCCAACATGATCGATCTGCGCGCCTTACGTGAGAACCCCGAGCCTTTCCGTGCCAGCCAGATTGCCCGTGGCGCGGACGTGTCCCTAGTTGACCGCATCCTTGAAGCCGACGAGCGCCGTCGTTCATCGCTAAGCGCCTTCGAGACTGCCCGAGCCCAGCAAAAAGAAGTCTCCCGCTCTGTGGGTAAGGCCGCTGCTGAAGAGCGCCCCGCCATCTTGGCCCACGCCAAGGAGCTAGCCGCCCAGGTTAAGGAGCTGGAGGCGCGCTCCAACGAGGCCGCCGTCGAGCTAGACACCCTAGCCCACCAGTTCCAGAACCTGATCGAGGGCGCCCCTGCCGGCGGTGAAGAGGACTACGTGGTGCTGCGCCACGAGGGCCCCGCCGTGCGTGACTTTGCTGCTGAAGGCTTTGAGCCCGCTGACCACCTGGCTCTAGGTGAAGGACTGGACATTATCGACGTGCGTCGCGGCGTTAAGGTTTCCGGCTCACGCTTCTACTTCTTAAAGGGTTGGGGTATGCGCCTGGAGCTGGCGCTGATGACCGCCGCCCTAGACACCGCCGTCAAGCACGGCTTTACCCCGCTAACCACCCCCACCCTGGTTACCCCCCAGGTTATGGGCGGTACCGGTTTCCTGGGTGCACACAGCGACGAGATCTACTACCTGCCCGCCGATGACCTGTACCTAACCGGCACTTCTGAGGTGGCCCTGGCCGGTTACCACACTGACGAGATCCTGGATCTAAGCGCCGGCCCCAAGCGCTACATGGGTTGGTCCACCTGCTACCGCCGCGAAGCTGGCGCCGCCGGTAAGGACACGCGCGGCATTATCCGCGTACACCAGTTCAACAAGGCCGAGATGTTCTCCTACTGCCGCCCTGAGGACGCCGCAGATGAGCACCAGCGCCTGCTGGCCATGGAAGAAGAGATGCTGGCCAAGGTTGAGCTGCCTTACCGCGTGATTGACACCGCCGCCGGCGACCTGGGCTCCTCCGCCGCCCGCAAGTTCGACTGCGAGGCTTGGCTACCCACCCAGCAGCGCTACATGGAAGTCACCTCCACCTCTAACTGCACCACCTTCCAGGCCCGCCGCCTAGGCATCCGCGAGCGCCGCGAGAACGGCACCAGCCCCGTGGCCACCTTGAACGGCACCTTGGCCACCACTCGTTGGATGGTTGCGATTTTGGAGAACCACCAGCTGCCGGACGGCTCCGTGCGTGTGCCTGAAGGCCTGCGTCCTTACCTGGGTGGCCTGGAGGTTATTGAGGCTCCTGCCGGCGCATGAGCAAAATCGCCGCTTCCGGCATGCCTATCACCCCTGAGGGTGAGTTGAGTGCTGCGGCTGCTGCGGCGCGTGCTAATCCGCTTGACGACGCCGCTTTTGGCGCTGCTGTAGCGGCTATGCGCGCCCAGTTGGAGGCTTGGGCTGGGCGTGCCGGGGGCTCGACTTTTGCCGCACCTGCGACGACGGCGCCTGCCGGCCCTGCTGCGGCTGCGGGCTCTGCGGCTAGCAGCGCGGCGTCGCCTGCCAATGCGGGCTCTGCGGCTGGCAGTCATGCCCCGGCTGCGGGCTCAGCCTTGCCGCCGCTTGACCGCTCTACCCTGCTGGCTTTGGATATTGACGGCACCATTTTGGATATTAACGGCGAGGTGCCCCCGCGTACTCGCGCCGCCGTCGTCGCTGCTGCCCAGGCGGGTGTGCAGGTAGTCCTAGCCACTGGGCGCGGTATTGAGGCGGCCCTGCCGGTGGCGGATTTCCTGGGGCTAACCCGGGGTTGGATGGTGTGCGCCAATGGGGCGTTGACGGTGCGTCTGGATCCCAAGCTGAAGGGCACGGTGTCTTTGCCCGGCGGCTACGAGATCACTAATTCGGTTACTTTTGACCCCACCACCGCCATTGGGCGTCTGCATCAGGTACTGCCTGAGGCTATTTTCGCGGTGGAAATGCCGGGTCGGGGCTTTTTGACCAGCGCCGACTTCCCGCCTGGGGAGTTGATTGAGAACACCACCACGGTGTCGCTGGAGCAGCTGTCGAGCCAGCCGGTTAGCCGCGTGATTGTGCGCGCCCCGGGGATGGCGCTGGCTGATTTTGAGGTGGCGGTGCGTAGCGCCGGGCTGCACGCGGTGGAGTATGCCATTGGTTGGACGGCTTGGCTGGATGTCAACGCCGCCGGGGTGTCTAAGGCCAGTGCGCTGGATGCTTTGGTTTCTGGCTTGGGGGTTAAGCACACGGTAGCTATGGGCGACGGCGCCAATGATTTAGAGATGTTGCGTTGGGCTGATCTGTCGGTGGCTATGGGTAGCGCCCCTGCGCGCGTCAAAAACGCCACCAGCGTAGTCACCGAGCCGGTGTGGCATGAGGGGGCGGCTATCGTCTTGGCGGCTCTGTCCCGCTAAACCCGCTTTGAGCTGGTTGTAGACTACAACCAGGACTTAGCGAAGGAGCTTTATGCGTGCCGGCACCTATATCAAGTACGTCGCTACTTGCCTCCCCACTGCCCTGATTGGCATCGGCATTTTTCTGGCTATTTTCCGCGCCAACCCACACCTGGGCCTCTATAGCGGCATTGCCGCGCTGATCGTGTGGGGGCTGACTATGGCGGGCTTGGCGCGAGCCTTGCAGGAAGTGGGTGGCTTAGTGAAGGTGGGGGACGACGACGTCGCCAAAGCGGACCAGGCCAAAACCAGCGCCCCGGGCAAAGCCAAGGCCGCCCCGGATGAACCCGAAGCGGCCTTGATAGGCAGTTGGTTTAAACGCCGCGAGCGCGGTTTCCCACGCTGGATCCCTTACCTATTTGACCTGGTAGCAGCCATTCCGGCGACGGCAGGGCTGGTAGCGGGGGTGGCTTTCTTTAGCGGACAGAGCGCTTCCCTGACCACTATGGCGGCCCTGATGCTGACCTGCATCCTGTACGTGTCCTGGCGTCAGCAGGCCTTCAAAACCCTCTAGCGCCAGGGCTAGAACTTCACCTCACGCTGGCTGGGCGTGGCCGAGTAGATCTGCTTGCCGGCGCGCCACGAGCCCAGCACCGGCGCACCAAAGCTGAGCGCGTGGAACCAGTCGGGGGCGTCAAGCATGATGAAGTTGGCGCTGTTACCCACCTCAATGCCGTAGTCGCTTAGGTGTAGGGTGCGCGCGGCGTTGTGGGTGATGAACTTGTAGGAGTTGAGAATTTCGCTCCGCGACATCATCTGCGTGGTGTAGAGCCCGTTAAACACCACGTCACGCAGGTTGCCCGTACCCATAGGGTTCCAGGGGTCCTCAATGTCGTCTTGACCGAAGGAAACGTTGATGCCGGCGTCGGTTAGTTCCTTGACGCGGGTGACGCCTCGACGCTTGGGGTAGGTGTCCATGCGGCCTTGCAGGTGGGTGTTGACCAGCGGGTTTGACACAAAGTTAAGACCGCTAAGTTTTAGCAGCCGCAGCAGGCGGATGAAGTAAGCATTGTTGTAGGAGTGCATGGCGGTGGTGTGGGAGGCGGTGACGCGCTCGCCGATGCCGGCCTCTAGGGCGCGGGTGGCTAGGGTTTCTAGGCCGCGTGAGGCTTCGTCGTCGATTTCGTCGCAGTGCACGTCCATGAGCAGGTCAAACTCTTGGGCTAGCTCCACCGCATAGTTCAGTGATGACACCGAGTATTCGCGGGTGAATTCAAAGTGAGGGATGGCGCCAATGCAGTTGACCCCCATTTGGGCGGCGCGGCGCATTAGTTGGCGCCCGTTGGGGAAGGATTCGATGCCTTCTTGCGGGAATGCCACGATCTGCAAGGTGATGGTGTCGGCGATTTCTTCACGCAGGTCGATTAGGGCGCGTAGGGCGGTCAGTTCGGGGTCGGTGACGTCCACGTGGGTGCGCACGTATTGCACACCGAAGCTGGCTTGCTGGCGGATTGCGGCCAGGGCGCGCTCGTGGGCGTCAGCGTAGGTGAGCGACTTTTTGCGTTCGCTCCACACTTCGATGCCTTCAAATAGCGTGCCGGACTCGTTGTAGCGCGGCTGCCCACTGGTTAGCGCCGAGTCTAGGTGCACGTGGGATTCAATGTAGGGCGGTAGCACTAGCCGCCCGCCGCCGTCGACGATCTGCTCCCCACCCTGCGCCTCTAGGCCCGCCTCAAGCTGCGCAAACTTTCCGTCCTTGATGCGGATGTCGGTTAGCTGGGGGGCGTTTTCGATGCGTACGTTTTTAATCAGTAAGTTCATTTTCTTCCCTTTCGCTGGTTTTTAAGGCCGACGACGCCGCCCGGCCTGTGGGGGCGACGTCGCCGTTTAGTTGGGCTCAGCCCCGGCTATAGCGGGCCGGGCCGGCATCTCAAGCCGGGCCAGCGCCCCGAGGCGGGGCGCCGTCTGTAGCCCCGGCTAACTTGCAGCCCTGGCCACTAGCGCAGCCGAGCCAGCACAGTTACAGATCCTGCGGCTCACCCACAGTGAATTCCAGGCCCAGGGCGTGCTCCAGGGCCATCCCACCCAGGTACACCACCACCGTGGTCACCATGGCGTTAATGGCGGGAATACCTAGGTCTTTAACAAACCAACCCACCAGGGCCCCGGCCAGGATAGACAGCACCGGCACCCACTTAAAGGCCACGATCCCGGCGCTGTAGGAGCGGCGTCGGGCAAAGTAATCCACAATCAGGACCGTGCCCACGGGCGGCAAAGTGGCGTTCAAAATGTTGAGCCAACCCACAAAGTTGTCGTACAGCCACAGGGCAGCTAGCGTGCCCAGGATGCCGGCCACCAGCACCAGCGGCTTCTTGGGGATCTTGGTGATGTTGGCGTAACCCAAACCGGTGGTGTACAGGGCGTTGTTGTTGGTGGTCCAAATGTTGGCGCCCAGCACCACAATGGCGGGAATGGCCAGGCCCTGGGCGATCATCACGTAGAAAATGTCGTCTTTGCCGGTAAACGCGCCGCCTACCGCACCGAAAGAGAACATCAGGGTGTTACCCAGGAAGAAAGCCACCACGGTGGTGATCACGGCGGAGGAGGTGGATTTAGCGAAACGGGTGAAGTTAGGGGTGGCGCTACCACCAGAAACGAAGGAGCCCACCACTAGGCCCACAGCGCTAACCACGCCCATGCCGGTGCTTTTAGCGAAGATGGCAGACAGCCCACCGCCGTCGGCAGTGGCACTAACCATGGAGTAGGTGCCCAAAATAGCGATCAGGGGCACGGAAATGAACGAAACAATCTCAATTGCTTTAATGCCGTAGTAGGCGCTGGCGGTCATCAACCCACCAGCAATAATCACAATCACCCACACGTTTACGTGCAGCAGCTCGGCGGTGGGTTTAGCGAACATGGCCACGCCCACGCCAAACCAACCCATCTGGGTCAAGCTGATCAGGGCTGAAGGCAGGAATGAACCTTTAGTTCCAAAGGTGCGCTGGGACATCAGGTCAAAGCTCAAACCGGTTTTCGCGCCGATATAACCCAGCGCGCCGGTGTAAACCGCCAAAATTGCGCCGCCAATAAGCACAGCCAGGATGTAGCCGTTTAAATTTAGGCCCTGGCCGAGTTTGGCACCCACGCTCATGGAGGCGGAGAAGAAGGTAAAGCCCAACATAACAAAACCGACGGCCCAAAATGACCGTCGGCTTTGTGTGGGAACAGCTTCGAAGGAATAGTCTTCGTCAATGGCACTAGAGTGCTGGGAAATGAGTGCGTCTAGATCTTGTGCAGAATTTGCCGCGTCAGCAGCTGCCGGGGCGGGTGCGCCGGAGCTGGTGGGTGCGCCAGAACCGGCAGACGCACCGGAGCTGGATGCGCCGGGAGATGATGAGGCTGCGGCCGGGTTGTGGCCAAAATGAGACGAGCTCATGGGTTTCCTTCCAAAAGGTAGCCAAAATCCACGGTAGGTTACTGGTTAAATTTAGGCTGATTCAAGGCTTTAAGCACTAAAGCTTGCCAAATGTGCATAAAGCTACTTTCTGGAATGGTTTTGACGGTAGGCTGTGGCTAGCAGGCGCCATAGTGGGTGCTGCTCAAGCTTGCTGCCTTGCTGCTTTGTTGCCTGGTGGCGCTTTTCAGCCCACGCACGCCCGCTAAGGCAAGAGCCGCTAGGCAAATATTTATCTGTACCAGGAGGCCGCGATGGCGCTGCAATGGATTGGTTCCCCCGAACACACCCGCTGGTTGGGTCAGCACACTCAGGCTTTGCTGGATTTTGCGCGCCGTAGCCGGGTGAGCGGTGGTTTTGGCTGGATCGGTCCCGACGGCGTCGTTGATTCTTCCCGACCGGTAGAGCTGTGGATTACTGGGCGCATGACCTATGTATTTAGCGTGGGCGTGCTGTTGGGTGTGCCCGGGTGCCGGCGCTACGCCGATCATGGGGTGCAGGCGTTAACTAACGCGTTTTGGGATGAAACCAATGGGGGCTGGTTTAGCGCCATTGAGGGTGAGCTAGATGAGGACGGCCATGGCCGCCCAGCCCCCGGTTTTACCCGTAAAGAGTGCTACCAGCACGCTTTTGTGCTACTGGGGGCAGCTACGGCCCTGGCGGCGGGGCGTCCGGGGGCGACGGCCCTGCTTAAGCGGGCCCTGGAGGTGCATGAGCGTTACTTCTTTGACCACTCTCAGTCCATGCCCACCGAGTCTTATGCCCTAGATTTCACTGACCCGGAGGATTACCGGGGTATTAACGCCGCCATGCACACGGTGGAGGCCTACCTGGCTATTGCGGACGCCACCGGTGATGACCGTTGGCTGGAGCGCGCCCTGGGGATTGTGGACTTTGCTATTAACCAGCAGGCTCGCGCCCACGGCTGGCGTATCCCTGAGCACTACAGCACCACTTGGGTGCCGGATCCTGACTACAACATTGATGAGGTAGCCCATCCCTTCCGCCCCTTTGGTATCACCCCCGGTCACGGCCTGGAGTGGGCTCGCCTGACAGTACAGTTGCGGGCGGCTTTGCTAGAGGTTGGTTTGGAGGCGCCGGATTGGATGCTGCCGGCTGCTTTGGAACTGTTTACCCGTTCGCGCGCTGATGGTTGGAATCGCGACGGCGCCCCCGGCTTTGTTTACACCGTTGATTTTGTGGGCACACCGGTGGTGCACGAGCGTATGCACTGGGTGACTTGTGAGGCTATTAGTGCCGCCGCCGCCTTGCACTGTGCGCTAGTTAACGAACCGGTGCCGTTGGCCGCTAAGGCCACCAGCATGGCCTATTTGGAGCACGCCTACCGCAGCGCCTGGGATTACTGTGAGCAATACATTATTGGTGGTGGGGACCCCTTTACCCGCGCCGAGATTGACCCGCAAAATGCGCCATTAGACCAGGCCGGGGCCTGGGTGCATGAGCTAGATCAGGCCAACCAGCCCTCCACTCGCACCTGGGCTGGCTACCCGGATATTTACCATGCTTTGCAGGCCACTTTGATTCCGCGCGTGCCGGTGTGGCCGGTACTACCCGGCGCACTGCGAGATGGCCTGTTAGACCGTTAGTAGTGCGTGATAAAGTTACGCGTGCTGACCGCCGGAAACGCATAAGGATCTGTGGCGTTTGTGGAGGTCCAGCTGGAGAGGTGACAGAGCGGCCGAATGTGACGGTCTTGAAAACCGTTGTGTCTGCAAGGGCACCAGGGGTTCGAATCCCCTCCTCTCCGCCGGCCAGTTTAAAAATCGCTTTGCTAGAGAGAGATTTTTAAGCTAGGCTTAGTCGCGGTCGTTGACCGTTTGGAGACGTCGCATAGTGGCCTAGTGCGCCTTCCTGCTAAGAAGGTTGAGGTTGATAGCCTCTCGCGGGTTCAAATCCCGCCGTCTCCGCCACCAAACCCCGCTACGGCGGGGTTTTTTATTACCTCGGGCAGCCGTTTCCCTGAGCTGCCCAGGCCATCCAAGCTGGCGCCGTCGTCCTCGCCACCACCCTGTCAGCTGGGCTTTTAGTCACCCAAGCAGCCCAGATTTGCGCCAAAACATAGCTGTTTGCACAGACATTTTCAGAGCTTTCCCAGGTTCACTGGCGTCTACCTCAAGCTTACGATGCAACTATTTTTCCGGTACTGCTCGCTAATTTTTAGTAGGTATAATGCAGAAATTACGTAAATACGGGGTTTTCACCCTCGCTCTAGCAATGAGCGCTAGTGCGTTAATTCCGACTGCCGCCGCCTCCCCCAAGGCAGGCACTGCCCTACCGGCAGCTACGTCGTCGGCAACCCCGCAGGTGGTGGACATGACCACCTCCTGGTCCCAGGCCCAAAAGCTAAACCAGCAGGTGCAGAGCCTAGGTAAGCAGGTCGCCCCGCAGATCACTGATTCTTGCAGTTACGTGCCCCTGCCCCAGGATGCACGTCAGGGCTACGTTGACTACCTGAACACTTTGCGCGCCTTCAACAACATTGGCGCCACCAAGCTCAGCCCCAACGAGACCATTCACCGCGAAGCCCAGGAGGGCTCAATCGCGATGACCACCGCCAGCGGCATCAGCCACGGCCTAAAGCCTGAAACCCAGAAGGGAAACAGTCGTTTCCGTCCTGGCCCTAACGGCACCTGGCCTTGCAGCACCGCCGGTGGCGTCCGCTCCACCCTCTCTGGCCTGCTGTCTTGGACCACCTGGCAGTCCGCCACCATGGCCTACCACGCCGACAACCTGGCTGCCGACTCGGGCGTACCCAGCCTGGGCCACCGCATGTACATGTTCAGCCCCAACCTGGTTTACACGGCTGTAGGCGCTAGCCGCTCTAGCTCCGCCCGCAGCTCCAGCGTCAACCAGGTGGTGCTTTCCTACGCACACGGCTCACGCTTTGCCGATATGTCCTACGAGACCGGCTCTATCACCCAGCCTGACTCCAAGGTGAAGCGCCCGGCCACCATGGAGTGGCCCGCCGCCGGTTACTTCCCCTACTCGCTAATGAGCAAGGACGCCGAGTGGTCGCTTTCGGTTCTCAGCAGCGAGGCTAAGCTGCTTGAGGGCGCCCAGGTGGAAATCACCGCCCCCAACGGCACCGTAACTCGCCCCACGGCCCGCACCACCGGCATCAGCGAGTCCTCCGGCTACCAGAGCGTGGCTTTCGCAGCCCCCGCGCTTGTAGCCAAGCCGGCCGCCAACACGGTAGCCACCTACACCGTTAAGATCACCGCTAAGGGCAAGTCCTGGACCTACCCGGTGCGTCTGTTCAGCTCGCTGAGCGGCGACGCGCTGTCCTCCAGCGCTGACAAGACCGCCCCGGTCTTCTCTATGCCCGCTACCTCCAAGGTGGCTTACGGCGCTAAGTTCAACGCACTTGAGGGCGTTACCGCTTTCGATGACCGCGACGGCGACGTCACCAAGTCCATCACTGTGGTTAACAACCTGAACACCTCCCGTCCGGGCACGCAAACCGTGGTCTACCGCGTCAAGGACAAGGCTGGTAACTCCACCGAGTTCAAGCGCTCCGTGACCGTGCTCAGCCAGCAAGAAAGCAAGGCGAGCGTGTTCATTGTCGGCAATGCCGTATCCAACCAGAACGCCGTCGTACAGGTAAACGGCCTCAAGGGCGACTACCAGATGACTATCAAGTGGGTGACCACTAAGAAGCAGGGTAATTCCACATACTGGTACAGCTACTGGCGTGGTCCCTACAATGTCAGTGCTAACCTACAAACCCGCACCACTGTTTCGCTTAAGGACGTACCTTCTGGCGCAAAGCTAAGCGTAATCCTCAAGCAGGGTGGTAAAGACATTCTCACTAGTACTGAAGTCACTGTTAAGTGAGATTCTGATGCGATAAACCGGCGAATTTTGATAATTAAATTCGCCGGTTTACGTCTCAGATTATGAAAACTAGCCACAATTTCGCTTGGAGATGTGGCAAGGTTAAGGGTGGTTGTGTAGCTAATCTACATAAACTCCCGCATAGCAAGGAGAAACCAGTGCTCAAACCCAGTTTGAACCGGAGGAGGATCACGGCGTTTACGCTGAGCGTGGCAACTGCCTGCGCGCTTGCGGCTCCCGTTGTGGCATCTCCTACCGCAAATATTCCGTCAGGGACTTTCACTTCAGCCCTGCAGCTTGCCAATGGCACCCAGGCCACTAATGTGCCCGGCCACTGGCTAGTAACCCTGTCTGCGCCTTCGGTATCCAACGGTGGTAGCGCGTCCTCGATTGAAACCCAGCAGGACAAGCTCGCCGAGGCCATCAAGGACGCCGGCATCAACGCTAAGATCACCAACAACTACGACCAGGTCTGGAACGGTGTTTCCGTTTCCGTCAGCGACTCTCAGGCCGCTCAGCTGGCCAAGCTGCCTGGCGTTGTAAGCGTTCAGCCCGTTATCGAGGTTCCGCGTCCCGAGGTCAAGACCTCCAAGGACCTGACCACCAGCGAAGGTGAAACCAAGTACTCCTGGGGTGCTCCCCTGGGTATGACCAACGCTGACCGCGCTCAGAGCGAACTTGGCCTGACCGGTAAGGGCGTCAAGATCGGTATCATCGACTCCGGTATTGACATTGACCACCGTGAATTCGGTGGTACCGGCGTTTCTGGTTCCGGCACCTCCCGTGAAAAGGGCGACGGCGCCAAGGCTGACGGCGCTGTAGGCTTCCCGAACTCTCGCGTCATCGCTGGTTACGACTACGTTGGTGACGACTACGGCGCGAACGGCACCTACGACCCCAAGCCGGACCCGATTCCGGATGACTGTGGCGGTCACGGTACCCACGTTGCCGGTATTGCTGCCGGTGGCGGCGCCGCTGGTTCCAGCACCGAGGTTCGCGGTGTAGCCCCTGAGGCTTCCCTGGGTGCCTACCGTGTGTTTGGCTGCGACGGCAAGACCAGCACCGACATCATCATCACTGCCATGGAGCAGGCCACCAAGGACGGCATGGACGTAGTCAACATGTCTCTGGGTGCTGCCTACATGGTTCTGCCCGACTACCCCACCACCAAGGCCGTAAAGACCATGGTTGACGCTGGTGTGGTTGTGGCTATCGCTCAGGGTAACGACGGCGCCGACGGTCTGTGGACCCTGGGTGCTCCTGGTGCTGCCACCGAGGCCATCACTGTCGCCAGTGTGGACAACACCGTCGAAACCAACTACTACTTCACCGCTAGCGGCGTAGACAACAAGTTCTTCTACAACGTCGGTAGCAACGGTGGCGACTTCGTTCGCTCCAACGTTGCTTACCCGGTCGTTGCCTCCGGTGAGGCCGACTCTGAAGACGGCAAGCTGTGCACCGCCCCCAGCGACACTAACGCTTTCAAGGGCAAGTACGTGCTTATCCGCCGTGGTGGCTGCACCTTCGGCACCAAGGCCGCTAACGCTCAGAAGGCTGGCGCCGTCGGTGTAATCATCGACAACAACCAGGCCGGCACCCTCGGCATGGACCTGACCAACGCGGCCGACCCGGTAAAGATCCCCGCTGTTTCCATCACCCAGGCTGACGGTGACGCTCTGCGTGCAGCCCTCAAGGCTGACACCACTGTCACCTTCGGCGATACCTTCGGTGACCGCCCGGTCAGCACCGGTGGTCTGGTTTCAGACTTCTCCTCTTGGGGTCTGAACGGCAAGCTGGAAATGAAGCCGGATGTAGCCGCCCCCGGTGGTCTGATCTGGTCCACCTGGCCGCTTGACCACGGCGGTCCGTTCAACACCATTTCCGGTACCTCCATGGCTACCCCCTACACTGCTGGTGCAGCTGCCCTGATCTTGCAGGCACACCCTGAGCTCAAGGACGCCAAGAACGCCAGCACCAGTGAGGGCGTGCGCGCACGTCTGCAGTCCACCGGTTCTCCGCGTCTGTGGAGCGAGGGCAACGGCGACAAGACTCTGCTTGAGCCCACCGCCCGCCAGGGTGCCGGTCTGATCGACGTCTACCGCGCTGCTTCCACCAAGGTTCTGCCGAGCGTTTCTCGCCTGAACCTGGGCCAGCAGATTGCCGGTGAAAAGACCCACGAGATCACCCTGACCAACTCTGGTTCTGAGGCTGTGACCTACAAGCTTGGTCACGTGGACACCGTCACCACCACTGGTGAGTCCTCCAAGCCCACCCGTGGCACCACCAACGGCGCCACCGTTTCCACCGATGGCACCTCGGTAACCGTTCCGGCTGGTTCTTCCGCCAAGGTTGCCGTCAAGGTCAGCGCCCCCGAGGGCATTGGCAACGGTGACTTCTACGGTGGTTACGTCACCCTGACCCCGGACAACGCTGCTCAGACCCTGCGCATCCCGTTCGTGGGTGTGGGCGGTAACCTGGCCGAGTCCAAGACCCTGTACAAGACCGGTCCGGTTCTGGCTACCGAGAAGCTGAAGGTTGTTAACAAGGCTGGCCACCAGTTCACCATGTTCAACGACCGTCCGCACGTCTACTTCAAGGCTGACGTACCGCTGATCCGCTCCGGTTTGGTGGCCATGCGCAAGACCGACGACGGCAAGTACGAGGTCCTGTCTGACAAGGTCTTCATCTCCATGAGTGACAAGGGTTGGAACCGCACTAGCACCCGCCTGGTGCGTTGGGACGGCTCCTACCTGGACGCTAACAACCAGCTCCAGCAGGCTCCTGAAGGTACTTACCAGCTGTGGGAGCTCAACGCCCCCGCCGGCGCTGACACCACCAAGCTTGAGCAGTACAACATCTGGGCGAGCAACGACTTCACCATTGACTGGCGTCGTAGCGATTACATTAAGTGGGATCGTACCGATTGCCTGCCCAGAATCACCCTTGAGGCCAGTGGCGACGTTACCGCCGCCGCTACCACTGCCACTGCGGACGCTTCTACCTCTGACGCTGACCCGCGTAACGGCAAGCCTAAGGCAATGGTTGACGACAACGTCTTCACCTACGCTGCGGTTTCCTCTGGCGCCCCGATCACCATGGACCTCTGCATGGACTACCACAACATCTCCAAGGTGCAGTACGTACCCAACCAGGGCAACGACGGCGTGGACTCCATGCCCGCCACCGGCTGGAAGGCCGAGGTCTCCGTTGACGGTAAGACCTGGACCGACGCTGGCTCTGGCAGCCTCAGCGGCGAAGCAATGGTTCCCCAGGACCTGACCCTCAAGTCTGGTACTAAGGGCCGCTTCGTGCGCATCACCCTGACCAGCGACAGCGGCAAGGTTGGCGTAGCCGAGCTGCGCATCTCCACCACCGCTGCTCCGACCGGTTCTGCTGCCCCCACCGAGCAGCCCACCGCTGCTCCGACCGCGCAGCCCACCGGCTCCGCTGCTCCGACCAACCCGGCTCAGCCCACCGCTGCTCCGAGTGTGTCCGCTTCCAGCTCGGCTTCTGCCCTGCCTGGCAAGCCCAGCGGCAAGCCCTCTGCTCTGCCCGGTAAGCCCGGCAAGGGCGACGACAACCGCGAGCCGCTGGCCCGCACCGGTACCACCATCGCCATCGGCATTGGTGCGCTGGTCCTGGCCGCAGCTGGTGCAGGCGCCCTGGCCCTGCGCAAGCGTCGCGACGCTGAGGCCGGTAGCGAGGCCTGATCTCGGTTAAACAGCGCGGCTAACGCGTTGATTTAACCCCTGTGGGGGGCGGCTCGAAAGAGTCGCCCCCCACCTTTTATTCTCAAAACCTAGTATGTCTAGCGTCACAGTATTTGGATTTGCGCCCACGCATATAGGTGTGTAAAGTTCTTTCTTGTCGGAAACGACATGCGCCCGTAGCTCAATGGATAGAGCGTCTGACTACGGATCAGAAGGTTGGGGGTTCGAGTCCCTTCGGGCGCGCCAGCAGCTCGCCGCCACTGTTTAAACTTTGGCTGCGGGCTGTTTTCAATTTTAGAGATAAATTCTCCCCTACTTTGTCGTAGCCCTACTTTCTGTAGAGATCATGAAAAAAATATCGGTTACCAGCAGGTACGTAAATTTTTTTAGTCGCTCCCAACAGCTGCCGGATCCTCTACCCACCACAGCTGGCGGTATTTGGCGCTATTTATACAAAGAATCCTGGCAAATTCTGGCCCTCTACCTAGTTTTAACCCTGCTTCAAGGCATTGGGTTTGCCTTAATCCCCAAGCTGCTAGGTACCCTGCTCGACGACGCCCTCACCCCCGGGGTGGGCTTACGCGGCACGGTAACCGGCCTGGTTCTACTATGCCTAGTGACCTCCCTGGTGGGTTCTTGGCGCACCCTGAACTACACGGCCTTAATGGTTATGCATGAGGCTTTGGTTATGCGCATGTTGCTAAGCAAAACCAGCCAGCTTGGTAGCGCCATGAAACGCGACATTTCCCTGGGTGACGCCGTGGCCACAACCGGTGACGACCCAGAAAACCTGGGAATGTGGATGGTGTCGCTGTGCAACCTGCTGGCTTATGTGCCCGCGATGATACTGGTGATTTACCTAATGCTGACCCAGTCTCTGTCGCTGGGTTTAACTATCCTGGTTGCCCTGCCCATTATCACGGTGCTTATCAGCTGGATTTCCAAGCTAATCGAAAAACGTATCCGCACTATCCGTGAAGAAAACGGTGAGCTCACCAACGTGGCCACGGACGCCGTCGTCGGCCTGCGGATCCTGCGCGGCATTGGCGGCGAGAACGCCTTCAACGAGCGCTACCGGGCCCAATCCCAGCGCGTTAAGCAGGCGGGCATTGAAGCCGCTCCCTCCCAGGCGGCCCTGGCGGTTTTCTCTGAGGCCGCCCCCACCCTGCTGACCGCCGCCGTGGTGGCTTTGGGCGCTCAGCAGGTGCTCTCTGGACAGTTACAGCCGGGCCAGCTGCTGACGTTCTTTGGTTACACCAGTTTCTTGCTGCTGCCCATGCGGGCTATCACCGAGCTGGTGGTGGTCAACGCCTTCACACGCGTGTCTATGCGTAAGGTGCTGCGCCTGCTGAACATCCAGCCGCACGTAAACGACCAGGCCAGCCAGCCGCTTGAGCTTAACTCGCTAGGGGCGCTGCATGACGACGCCAGCGGGATCACTATCGCCGGCGGTAAGTTAACTGCGCTGGTGGCCCCCTC
>ERZ772929.11-NODE-11-length-23853-cov-4.89839_pt1 | contig 23853 bp, 17 predicted proteins | sample MGYA00512114_ERZ772929 | MGnify/ENA primary metagenome ERZ772929 (study PRJEB29015, sample SAMEA2738101) | human oral metagenome | biome: human oral; feature: human-associated habitat; material: saliva | place: China | collected 2263 ... | reverse complement strand
CGCGTTAAGACCCTGCACCCCAAGATTCACGCGGGTATTTTGGCTGACCGCCGTAAGGACGCTCACCTGGCCCAGCTGCGTGAACTGCAGGTAGCTCCCATTGACCTGGTGGTGGTTAACCTTTACCCCTTCACTGACACGGTTGCCTCTGGCGCTGACTTTGACGCCTGTGTTGAGCAGATCGACATTGGCGGCCCCTCCATGGTGCGCGCCGCCGCCAAAAACCACCCGGCAGTAGCGGTAGTGGTAGACCCGGCCCGTTACCCTGAGGTAGCCCAGGCTGTGTCTGCAGGTGGCTTCACCCTCTCTCAGCGCCGGGCCCTAGCCGCCGCCGCCTTCGCTCACACCGCCAGCTACGACGTCGCCGTTGCCAGCTGGTTCTCCCAGCAGCTAGAGACTGAGGCAGCCCTGCCGGAGTTTGTGGGCGCCACCTTCACCCGCGCCCATGCCCTGCGCTACGGCGAAAACCCGCACCAGAGCGCTGCTCTGTACACCCAGGGCCAGGCCCAGGGCATTGCCGGCGCCGAGCAGCTGCACGGTAAGGCCATGAGCTACAACAACTACACCGACGCTGACGCGGCTGTGCGTGCTGCCTACGATCAAGGCGAGGCCACCACCGTGGTGGTAGTTAAGCACGCCAACCCTTGCGGCATTGCGGTAGATGAGGATGTGGCTAAGGCCCACGCTAAGGCCCACGCCTGCGACCCGGTGTCTGCTTACGGCGGCGTAATCGCCACTAATGCCACCGTCACCGCCGCCATGGCCGCCCAGGTTAAGCCGATTTTCACTGAGGTGATTGTGGCCCCTGAGTATGAACCGCAGGCACTAGAAATCCTCAGCGCCAAGAAGAACCTACGTATTTTGCGCCTGCCTAAGCCGGTACGTGGTGGCTATGAGTTCAAGCAGGTAACCGGCGGTCTACTGGTGCAAGAGCGTGACAATGTTGACGCCGCCGGTGACGACCCGGCCCGCTGGCAGCTGGTGGCCGGCCCCAGCGCCGACGCCGAAACCCTAGCTGACCTACGTTTTGCCTGGAACGCTGTGCGCTCGGTGCGCTCCAACGCGGTGCTGCTGGCACACGCTGGCGCCACTGTGGGTGTGGGTATGGGCCAGGTTAACCGCGTTGACTCGTGCAAACTGGCCATTGAGCGCGCCAACACCCTAGGTGCGCGCGCCACTGGCGACGCCGCCGCCAACCAGGCCAACAGTGCCGGTGGGGCGGATGCCAGCCAGATCCTAGCCGCCAGCGCCCCTCAACGTGCGGTGGGTAGCGTAGCTGCCTCTGACGCTTTCTTCCCCTTCGCCGATGGCCTGCAGCTGCTTATCGACGCCGGGGTTAAGGCTGTGGTGCAGCCTGGTGGCTCTATCCGCGACGCAGAAGTGATTGAGGCCGCCCAGGCCGCCGGCGTGACCATGTACTTCACTGGTACGCGCCACTTCGCTCACTGATACATTTAGCGGGGGCAGGTTTATACCTGTCCCCGCTTTATATCCCAACCCCTTTAAGTCCCGCCGCTTTTAAATTCCGCCCCCTTTAAGTTCCCACCCACGCCAGCGTGTTAAACCAATATGTTAGCCAGGCGTTAAACAAGGAGCCCCATGGATTTAGTACTGGTAGCCGCCCCCATAGTTTTGGCGACCGTATTTTCCGCAGCTGCTATCGGTAAGCTCACCTCCGGCGTCGATGACGCCGATACTTGGCGTGAACTTGGCCTACCCAAATTCCTAAACCAAACCTGGCTGCGCCGCGCCCACCCCTGGGCTGAGCTGGCCCTGGCGCTAGCTTTACTGGTTGTGCCCGGAGTACTGGCTTGGCCGGTGGCCCTGGCCGCGCTGGCTTTGGCCAGCTTCTACCTGGCGCTGATTGTGCGCCTGGCCCGCCAAGATCAGGCCAGCTGCAACTGTTTTGGGGCTAAAAATGCCACCGAAGTGGGGCCGGTGCTAATTGCCCGCAACCTGGCCCTAGTGGCCCTGGCCCTGCTGTGGCTGGTGGCGTTAGCTTGGGGCACACCAGTTTTCGCGCTTCAAGTGGCCACTAACCCGCCAGTTCTAGCCCTGGTGGCGGTGGCGGCAGTTACTTGGCTACTAGCCCAAGCTTCACTGGGTAAAGCCCCGGCGCCAGTAGAGCAAAGCGGCTTTGCCCAAGATTATCTAGACGCTCCCGCCAGCCAGCAAGAAGGCGAGTATCTGCGCGCCCTGATCCCCATCGCCACCCTCTATGATGAGTTTGAAAGCGGCTACAACCTGCGCGCCTATTCAGCCCGCCAGGCTCACCTGTTGCTGTTCCTATCTATGGAATGCGGCTACTGTGACGATATTAAAGCCCTAGTGCCCGGCTGGATCAAGGCCATTCCCCAGGTGGCTATTAAGGTGGTTTCCCCACGCAGCGCCGAGGAATACTTCGCTAAGGGAGACCCCTACTCGCTGCGTGGACACTATCTACGTGATGTTAACGGGGAAGTTTCCCACCTGCTGGCAATTGAGGCAGTGCCCGCCGCCGTGCTTTTGGGTACCGACGGCCTCTTAGCCGGTGGCCCAGTTGAGGGTAAAAAAGCCGTAATTGAGCTGGTAGAGCAGATGCTGGAACAAATCAGCGACGCCGTCGACACCGGTGACCTACCCGCTGAAGCCTCCAGCTACGGCGCGGTAAAAGGTATGCTGTAGCGGTTGCCAAGGAGAAAAATGAGCGAAGAAACAGCTGAAAGCGTACTTTCCCCTAACCAGTTGCCGCCGCGTCACTACTATCGCGTGGCCGGGGTAGGGGTAGTGACGGTTTGCGTGCTAATCGTGGTGGCCACTGCGCTGCTGGGTTACTCACGTTTTGCGGTTTTGGAGGCCGCTGCACTGACCGGCGCCCTTACCATAATTCGCCTGCTGCGCCCCGAGGGCACCTGGATTCAGGCCCGCAGCCGGTTTGAAGATTTAGTGGTGGGCACTGGCCTAACCGTTGGTTTAGTGCTGCTGTCCACCTACGCTAACCTGCCGCGCATCTACTAAAGCCTGCTGTGGCTGCGCTAGGGCCGACGGCGTAGCTGCTGGCAATATGAACGCAGTCACCAGGGGTGCGGTTTAGCTAGGCCCAGGGCTGCGCTTTGCTTAGGCGCTGCGACGAGCGTCGGCTTGCTTAACTGCCAAGGCCACTTCCTGAGGTTTTAGTAGCGGCACCATATGTGAGCTGGTTGAAGCCTGCCACAGGTGTGCATCAGGCAGCTTGCTCGCATACTCACTGTGGGCCTTAAACCACTCTGACTCAGGTGAAGAGCTGGCCAATAAAATCTCTACCGGCACCTGCGGATAGGGCAGGGGCTGCTCGCGCAGCTTTGCTAGCGCCGGGTAGTAGCCCTTATTTTCTTGACGACGCGCTTTTAAAGCAGCGTCGCTGACGTCCTCGACGCGCACTTTTTGCTGCAACCGCGCCGGTAAATGCTTATAGCCTGCAGCCATTAGGAAAATGGGGAGCAGTTTAAGATCGCGGCTAAAAGTGATCGCCGAATCAAAAAGTGCCTCCAGGCGTTTACCTAGCGGGCCAATCTGGGCCCCCACAAATTCACTTGAGGGATCAACCAGCACCAGCGCCTTAACCAACTGTGGCTGGCGTGCGGTTAGTAAACGGGCCATGATGCCCCCATAGGAATGGCCCACAATAATGGCCCCCTGGGGTGCGTAAGCTCGCACCACCTGCTCTAGGTCTGCCACCAGGGCCTCTAGGCTGCGCTCTGTTGCGGCCGGTGAGCGACCCAGGCCGGAGCGATCATAGCTGATCGTGCGGTAGCCGGCTTTTGCCAGTAAATGAGTCACATTTGCCCACAGTAGGCGCGAGAGCCCCAGGCCGGATTCAAACACTACCGGCGGCTTAGCCTCGCTTGTCGCAGCCGCTGGCGCCGTCGTCGCAGGTGGGGCTAACGACGCAGGTGTCGCAGCCGCTGGCGCCGTCGTGGTTGCAGCCACCCCGGAAAACGGCAGATGCTCCACTACATGCAGCCGGCGCCCATCGCTTAAATCAATATAGCTGTGCTTTGAACGGGGCCAATTTACCTGCTTAGCGCTCATGGCTTCACCATAATCGGATTGATCAGTTAAAACGATGGGAAACTGACAAATTTCGCTATATGCGGCGAATGCATATTTTAGAAAATAATGTAAGAAAATCTCACTATACGGAGAATGTAGCGCTATAAGCCAAATATTGAGATTATGTTGCATACCTAGGCGTTGACGCTATTGGCGGCGTACCGCGTTCGCCAGGCGCCTCGCCGCGAGCGAAGGAAAAGGCATGATCTCGGTGCGTAAGCTAGCAAAAGCTGGCGGCATCCTGTTTTGGGTGATTCTAGCGATAGTGACCGCTTTGGTGGTGGGCTCTATTAAGGTGGGTTCCTCCCCGCTGATCACCGTGCCGCTGGCGCGCGTATTCGTTACTTTTTCGGCGATTTTCGCCCAGTTCTTAAGTTTTGCAATTCCGCTGATCATCGTGGGTTTGGTAACCCCAGCAATTGCAGATTTAGGACGTGGAGCCGGTAAGTGGCTCTCTATTACTGCGGCCCTGGCCTATGGCTCCACCCTGTTTTCAGGTTTCCTTACCTACGTGGTGTGCGTCAGCGTTTTCCCGCACATTATCACCAAGTCTTTGGCCTCTAATGTGGGTAAGGCCGACGCCGGCACCCTCAAGTCATATTTTGAAGTGGAAATGCCCCCGGTTTTTGGGGTCATGACGGCGCTGCTGCTGTCTTTCGTAATCGGCATTGGCCTGTCGCTGGTGCCCAGGGGTGTGCTGCGTAAAGCCAGCATTGAATTTAGGGCTATTATCAGCGCTTTGATCAACAAGATCATTATTCCGCTGCTACCGCTGCACGTGTTTGGTACCTTCTTGAACCTGGCTATCTCAGGTGCAGCGTGGCGCATTATGCGCACCCTGCTGAGTGTAGTAGTGGTGGTGCTGGTGCTGGAAGTGGTTATCCTGCTGACCCAGTTTGCGGTGGCCGGGCTGATTGGCAAGCGCAACCCGTTAAAGGCGCTGTGGACCATGATGCCCGCCTACACCACCGCCCTGGGTACCTCTTCCTCGGCTGCCACCATCCCGGTGACTTTGCGTCAGACCCGCAAAAATGGGGTATCTGCGCCGGTAGCTGCTTTCACCGTGCCTCTGTGCGCCACTATTCACCTGGCTGGTTCAACCTCGAAAATTACCGCCTTCTCACTGGCCATTATTGCCTCCCAGGGCATGAATGTTTCAGCTATGCAGTATGCCGGTTTCATTTTCATGCTGGGTATTGTCATGGTGGCCGCCCCGGGTGTGCCCGGAGGTGCGATTATGGCCGCTACCGGTGTGCTCTCTTCAATGCTGGGCTTTAACGAGTCCGCTATCGCCCTTATGATCGCCACCTACATCGCTTTGGACCCCTTCGGTACCGCCACCAACGTAACCGGCGACGGCGCTATTGCCATTGTGATTGACCGCCTGGCTCACGGTAAGTTCAACGATGCTAAAGCTGACCCGGAAAACGCCCGGGAGCTGTCTTTTGACGGCATGGCCTCCCTGGACAAGGTTTCGGTGGAAGGGGTAGTTACCGACGAAGACCGCGCCCTGTCCCAGCAGCTGGGAGCCTAGTGCGTCGCGACATCCACAAGGCCATACCAGGCTCTGTCCCAGAAGCTGGCTAGCGTGCGTCTAATGCGCTGGCGCCATAACTGCTGCAGTGAACACCCTTAAAAAATAGTTAGCGCTAACCGTAATGGTTAGCGCTAACTATTTATGTAATTGCTGGGGTTTATCGGCTATTGGCCCCAGTGGTGCACAAGCGGGCTTAGCGATCCATAAGCTGGCGCAGCGGGCCGGGAGTGTTCATTAGCTTTTGGGGCTTGCCGCTTTGAACAATCTGGCCGTTTTCAAAGACCACTACCCGGTCAGCCAGTTCCAGGCCCACCAACGTATGGGAGACTTCCAAAATAGTGGCTTCAGGTAGTGCCTGGCGCAAAGACTTGCGCACGCTAGCAGCCAGCTTCAGATCCATATGTGAAGTGAACTCATCCAAAATCAGCAGACGCGGCTTAGCTACCAGCGCCCGGGCAAAAGCTAGACGCTGAGCCTGGCCGCCAGAAAGCGAACTGCCACGCTCACCCACAAGCGTGTCGAGTCCCTTAGGCATAGCCCGCACCTCGGCAGCCAGCTGAGCGTACTCCAGGGCCTGCCACAGCTGGGCAGTATCTGCCTGCGGGGCCGCCAGGGCCAGATTCTCACGGATAGTGGCGCGCATAATGAACGGATGCTGGCTTACCAACTGCACTTGGGAACGCAGCGAATCAACCTTAAGCGTGCGCACATCGTGCCCATCAAGCAGCACGCGCCCGCCCACAGGATCATCACAGCGCGCCGCCAACATACTCAGCGTGGACTTGCCGCTACCGCTAGCACCCGCCAACACCGTCCAAGAACCAGCATTTAGGTGCAGAGAAACCTGAGTTAAAGCCTGGTGTTTACGCTCACCGGGGTAGGCATAAGAAACCTTGTGCCAGGTGACCTCCAAACCAGACTTGGCGGCGTCGTCGCGATGAGCAGGCAAAGCTTTAGGGCCATCAAGCAAAGCCGGACCATGGGCGGTGGCATAAACCCGCTCAGCACTAGCCCAAGCTACCGACACTGAAGAAGGCATATCCTCCAAGGTACGCGCGCTAGTGCGCTGAGCTACCAGGGCGGCAGTCACCGCCACCACCGTGGGGGCCTGAGCCAGGGGAGCGGCCTCAAAAACCGGGTCGCGCAGCCAAATAAACAGCACCCCAAACAGCATCAGGGCCATAAAAAGCTGCCCGGCTGCCCAACGCAGCGCTGCCCAAGCCCGTACCGGAGCATCAGCGGCGGTGATCGAATCACCAATGCGTTCAAGCTGCTCTAGACGCTGCAACTGGGCGCCATAAGAAAGCACCTCGTTGTAGCCCTGCACCGAGTCAGTTACGTGGGCCTGCAGCTGGCCGCGAATCTTGGCGCTCTTTTGGGCTCCGGCAAGGGAGAACTTAGCCCCCATCAACGGCACCACCACTAAGGTCAGCGCCAGCATCACCAGGACGAAAATAGAAACCGTAGCCGGAGACACAAAGGCGATCCACACCCAGGTCAGCAGCGGCACCACCAGTGAACTTACTAACGGCGCCAAAGTGTGGGCAAAAAACACCTCAATGCGGTCAATGTCTTTAGTTAGCCGCCCAGTTAGCTCAGCTGAGCGGGTATGCAAAGACAGGCGTGGTGACTGGGGCAGCATGGACTTAAACAGCGCGATGCGCAGCAGCTCTAGGGCTTTGAAAGCAACTAGGTGCCCCATGAACTGTTCGGCGTAGCGCAAAGCGGCCTTAACCAGGGCAATGATCAAACATGCCAGCAAAAACAGCCACACCAGGCCAGTATCGAGCCCGCCGCCACCGCTGAGCTTACGCAGCGCCACCGCGAGTGCATAGGCCCCCAGGGAGTAGATAACTACCTGCAAGATCTGGTCCAGTAGGCGTGCACTTACTGACAGGGCCAGAGGCTTTAGTGCCGGCCGCGTTACTTCTAGGATCCAGTTATAAACCCGACGCCGTGACATCAGTCGTCCTCTCCGCTAGAGCTGTGGGCTGAGTTGGCATCCATAGCAGTTGGTTTTTTGGCAGAGTTTTTCTTGGTTTTAGTGGGTTTTTGCATCTGGGCTAGAGAGGCTAGCGCTGAGGTTAGGGGAGTGGTCATGGCGTCGCCACTAACCTTGGCAGCCAGAAGCTGGTCTGCTTGAGCCTTGGTGGGTTGGACTGGGCCGGTGGGTTTAGCTTTGGGCTTGCGCGGCGTTAGCTCGTGGAGTTTGCCTTTAGAAACCTTAAAGATGCGGTCAGTGTGGATTAGCGCCGCTGGGCGGTGCGAAATGGTTACCACAGTGCGGTTGGCACCTAGGTTTTCTAGGGCTTTAGTGATGGCAGCTTCGCTAGCCAGATCTACCTGGCTGGTGGGCTCATCCAATAGCAAGATGGGGCGGTCAGCTAGTACGGCGCGGGCGATAGCCAGGCGTTGGGCTTGGCCTCCTGATAGCCCCATGCCGCTGTCGCCCAGCATGGTTTCTAGTCCTTTAGGCAGGGCCCGAATTTCGGTGTCAAGCTGGGCTACTTCCAGGGCCCGCCATAGTTCTTCAGTGGTAGCTTCAGGCTTAGCTAGACGCAGGTTTTGGGCTACCGTGTCACCAAAGAGCCATGAGCGCTGGCTAACTAGGGCACTGGAGCGCTGCACACGTGACATATTGGCTGGGCGCAGGCGGATAGGGCCAAGGCGCCCGTAGCCTTCACGGGGCAGTAAGTGGCCTGCCAGTAGCGCCATAAGCGTGGATTTGCCGGCTCCTGAGCGGCCCACAATACCGATGTGTTCACCCAGTTCCACCCGCAGGTTGACGTTTTTAAGTACGTCTTTATCGCCCCAACCAACGCTCACGTCACGCAAGAAGATAGCGGCGGTGTCCACCTCTTCTGGCTGGTAGCTGGACTTGGCGGGCACCGGCGCCGGGGCGGCGCTGGCGGGGGTGGGGGTGGCCAAAATGTTGCGGATAGCTTTTTGGCTGGCGCGTCCCCCCATACCCACATAGAAGAAGGCCCCTACATGGTTAAGCGGGTCTAGTAGCACTAGCGCCACTAGGGCTAGAGCCAGGGCGTCACCGGCATCTAGGCGTCCAGATTTTAGACCGCTGGCAGCAATAGCTACCGAGGCCAGCAAAATGAACACGCTAGTAAATAGGTCGGTGGCTAGGATTACTAGCTGGTTGCCTGCCAGTAGACGCATTAGGGCCCGGCGGTTAGCTTCGCCGCGTTGGCCTAGACGCTGGGCGTAGCGTTCACCAGCGCGGGCCAGTACTAGAGTGCTTAGGCCCTGTACCGCATCTAAATATTGGGCGGCTAGGGCTGAGCGCTGTTTGCGTGAGCCAGCGGCGCTGCCACGGGTGAGGCGGCTGACTCCGATGCTGCCGCCAATAGCGATGGCGATACCTAGGGTTAGTTCTAGGGCGCTGAGGGGGTCAATGAAGATAGCTGCTAGCACCAGCACCACCAGCGGCGTGATTAGGGCACTGATTGCTTGGGGCAGGAAAGTGAACTCGTATTTAGAAACGCGCTCGCTGCCGTCAACCAGGGTGGAGACTAGTGCGCCGCTGGCGGTGGTTTTAGCGCTATCGGCGCCCGCTCCGGTGCGTGGCAAGTGACCGATCGCGAAAATGTGGTCTAAGGTGCGCACACGCAGGCGTGATTCTTCATCAAGCGCACTTTGGCGGCCAATATAGTCCGCTGCCGCATAGCTTAGGGCGCAGATGCTGGCAAAAATAACGGCTGTGGCCAGCCAGGGCCAGGCCGCTGAAAATGGAGAGATTTGATGGGCTAGTACAGTGGAGTTAAAAGGTGCCCCTACCCCCTTACCAAAACCAATCAAACTTAGTGCGCCGCTGGCGCCTGCCACGACACTAAACACACAGATTTGACGATAAGCCCGCTGCCCCAGCGGTGAGCGGGTGGGTATTGATTGGCCTCTCACGGCTAACAGCTTAGCTTGCCATTAGCGCCTTAGGGGGCATAGAACACAGTTAGCTAACCGGCGTGCGCCCTAAAGGCTCTGATTTGGGCAAAATCGCTGGGTCCTAAATTTTGTATGCTCAAGGGCATACACTTATACACAGTGGCTGTGCAAGGAAGCAGTCCTTAATTGTCTTACCTTAAGGAGACTTAACTTATGGCAAACGCCCCCGTAAATGTCACCGTCACCGGTGCCGCTGGCAACATTGGCTACGCACTGCTGTTCCGTATTGCCTCTGGCGCTCTGCTAGGCCCCGACCAGCAGGTAAACCTACGTCTGCTGGAGATCCCCCAGGCTGTTAAGGCTGCTGAGGGTACCGCTATGGAGCTATTCGACTCCGCCTTCCCGACCCTGGGCAGCGTGGACATTTTCGATGACCCCAAGCAGGCTTTCGACGGCGCCAACATCGCCTTCCTAGTTGGTTCTATGCCGCGTCGTGCCGGCATGGAGCGCTCTGACCTGCTGCAGGCCAACGGCGGTATCTTCGGTCCTCAGGGTGCAGCCATCAACGCTGTAGCCGCTGACGACATCAAGGTCCTGGTTGTGGGTAACCCTGCCAACACCAACGCCCTGATTGCCGCCAACCACGCTCCGGATGTGCCCAGCTCTCGCTTCACCGCTATGACCCGCCTGGACCACAACCGCGCCCTAGCTCAGCTAGCCGCTAAGACCGGCGCTCACGTAACCGACCTAGACAAGGTCACCATCTGGGGTAACCACTCCTCCACCCAGTACCCGGACCTGACTCACGCCACCGTTAAGGGCCAGCCGATCACCGAGCTTCTGGCTGACCGCGCCTGGGTTGAGGGCGACTTCATCCCCACCGTAGCCAAGCGTGGCGCCGCCATCATCGAAGCCCGTGGTGCTTCCTCCGCCGCCTCCGCTGCCTCCGCCGCCATCGACCACGTGCGCGACTGGGTCAAGGGCGTTAAGGGCTACTCCTGGACCTCCGCCGCCATCATGAGCGACGGCTCCTACGGTGTGCCCGAGGGCATCATCTCCTCCTTCCCGGCAATTAGCGTTGACGGCGAATGGAAGGTTGTTGAGGGCCTGGAGATCGACGACTTCTCCCGCGCTGAGATTGACGCTTCTGTCAAGGAACTGCTGCACGAGAAGGACACCGTTAAGGGCCTAGGTCTGATCTGATCTAACTGCTACTACAGCTAGCTACTAAAGCTGGCCGCCACATATGTGGCGGCCAGCTTTGTTGTTATGGGCTGCCTCACAGTCAGATACACACAGAAAACATCCGCACAAAAGTGCACAAAAAATAACAAATCGATAGCGATTTTTGCGCAAAACCCAATTTTTCCAACATCGCACGAAAATTTGTTGCACAATTGCAACTACAGAACGAAAATTTGTTGCCCAAGTGACTTGACTGAGCGCTACCACAAGCAATCGGCCTAGCACGCAAGTAGCAACTTCTAGGACAACGCTGTTCAGGAGCGATCATGAGCGTAAGCACATACATGTCACGGCGTCAGGTACTAATCGGTGCCACTGCCACCGCACTCGCGGCCACCCTGGCCGCCTGCGGCTCAAGCGACAAGAAGGAAGGCAAGTCCGGCGAGGCAGTAGGTGAAGGCGATGCCAGCCAGGTCGACGTCGTCACCTGGTGGCAGGCCGGAAGCGAAAAGGACGGCCTAGAAGCCCTAGTCAAGGTCTTCAACGCGCAGTTCCCCAAGACCAAATTCGCCAACAAGGCCATCGCTGGTGGCGGCGGCTCCCAGGCCAAGCAGAAGCTAGCTGCAGACCTGTCCGCTGGCAACCCGCCAGACACCTACCAGGCCCACGCCGGCGCTGAACTCAAGGACGACATTGACGCCGGCTACCTGCAAGACGTCTCCAAGCTCTACGACGAGTTCAAGCTCAAGGACGCCTTCCCCAAGACCCTAATGGAGCGCCTAACCGTAGACGGTGCCATCTACTCAGTGCCCTCCAACATCCACCGCAACAACGTAGTGTGGGCCTCGGTATCAGTGCTTAAGGCTGCCGGCCTAGACCCGGCCAAGCCTGCCCAAACTATTGACGCCTGGATCAGCGACATGGAAAAGATCAAGGCCGCCGGCTACACCCCCATCACCATGGGTATGGCCTGGACCCAGATGGGCCTGTTCGAATCTGTGCTAATTGCAGACCTAGGCGCAGAAAAGTACTCGGGCCTGTTCGACGGCAAGACCGACTGGGCTGGCGCTGAAGTAACCAAGGCTGTTGAGCACTACGCCAAGATCGTCTCCTTCACCGACAAGTCCCTATACACCGAAGACTGGGAGCCGGCCATCAAGCCCATTATGGAAGGCAAGGCCGCCTACAACGTCATGGGTGACTGGGCGGTAGCTGGTTTCAACGCCGCCAAGAAGAGCGCCGGCACCGACTACGTCTACTTCCCAGTACCGGGCACCAAGGGCATCTTTGACTTCCTAGCCGACTCCTTCACTCTGCCCGAAAAGGCCAAGCACCCCGGCGGCGCCAAGAACTGGCTCAGCTGCATCTCCTCCAAGGAAGGCCAGGTTGCCTTCAACACCGTCAAGGGCTCCATCCCCTCCCGCACAGACCTGACGGATGAGGAAAAGAAGAAGTTCTCTGAGTACCAGCGTTCAGCCATGGAAGACTTCTCCAAGGACACCATCGTCTCTTCCATTGCTCACGGCGCAGCCCTACCGGCCAAGGCCTCCAATGCCATGGGTGACGCCCTAAGCAAGTTCGCCCAGGGTGCCTCAGATGCTAAGGCTCTGCAAAAAGCCCTGGCTGAAGCCTACAAGGCAGCTCAGTAAAATTTCCGGCTGGCGCCCTTAAAAGCTGATTAAAAGTCAGCAAGTGCTCTCTGGTTCCTTTCTTGGTGGTTAGGGTGCCAGCCGGCATAAACGCGGTGGGCGACGTCGTCAAAGCTACGACGGCGTCGCCCACCTTTTAACATCAGCAAGTGTCAAGGAGGACAACGCATGTCCCAGGCCCGTGCGGCGCGACGGCGTAAAAACAAGATCAAGCAGTGGGGCCCCGGCCTGCTGCTAATCTCTCCGTCCCTAATCTTGGTGGCAATCTTCGTTTACGGCATGATTGGCGCCAACTTCAAAACTTCCCTATACAACACCCACCGCGCTGCCCAGGTCTCAGGGCGGCGCCCGTCAAAGTATGTGGGCTTTGAGAACTTCTCCAAGCTCTTTGAAGACCCAAACTTCCAGCACTCCTTCATTAACCTGATCCTGTTTACCGTGGCCTTCTTAGTGGGCACACTAGTACTGGGCTTTCTATGGGCCTGGCTGCTAGATAAGCCCATCAAGGGGGAGGGGATCTTCCGCTCGGTATTCCTATTCCCCATGGCGGTGTCCTTTGTGGCCTCCGGTGTGGTGTGGCGCTGGCTGCTCAACTCCAAAACCGGCAGTGAAGCCTCAGGTCTAAACCGACTATTTGAAATGTGCGGGCTGACCTTCCTAGAAAACAGTTGGGCCTCAAATGTCCACTTTGGCATCTTGGCAATTGCAATCCCGGCTATCTGGCAGCTAGCAGGCTATGTGATGGCCCTGTTCCTGGCCGGTTTTAGGGGCATTTCTGACGACCTGCGTGAAGCCGCCCGCGTCGATGGCGCCAATGAATGGCAGCTATACAAAAACATCATCTTCCCGCAGCTAACCCCCATTGCTCTAAGCGCCGTGATCATCATTGGGCACATGTCGCTTAAGAGCTTCGACCTCATCATGTCGATCACCGACCAGCGCACCTACTCCACTAAGGTGCCCGCAATCGACATGTACAACTTCATGACCGACAACGACTACTCCAACGCCGCCGCCGTAGGCGTGATCTTGCTGGCGCTGGTAGCTATCGCGGTTATTCCCTACCTAATCCACGACACTAAGACAAGGAAATGAATATGAGCGAGCCTAAAGTTAAAACTAAGCGCGCTCATGGCTCCCGGCGCTTTCAACTGGGAACCACCGTGCGCTACGTGCTGCTATTTATCTCCCTGGCGCTGGTGCTAATTCCGGTCTATGTGCTGATTGTGACCTCTTTTAAGGGCTCGGCTGAGGCTGACCCCTCCACCACCTGGTACCTGCCTGAACACTGGGAAACTAAAAACTGGTCGCGGGCTTGGGAAGAACTAGGCGGTGGCCTGGTGCGCTCGCTGCAACTAGTGATTCCGGCGGCGCTGATTTCAGCCATGCTCGGTAGTGCTAATGGCTTTGTGCTTTCTAAGTGGCGCTTCCCGGGGGCGAATGTGGTGTTCACGCTGATTTTGTTTGGCATGTTCATTCCCTACCAGTCGGTGATGATTCCGCTGATGCGCCTGGTGATTAACGCTGACCTGGGCTTTGGGATCCCCACTTTGATCTTGATGCACGTGGTTTACGGTATTCCGATCACTACCTTGATCTTCCGTAACTACTACGAGACGGTGCCTAATGAGCTTATTGAGGCGGCCCGCGTGGATGGGGCCGGGATGCTGCGCACCTACTTCTCGGTGGTGCTGCCGATTTCTGTGCCGTCTTTTGTGGTGGTGCTGATCTGGCAGTTCACTAGTGCCTGGAATGACTTCCTGTTTGCCTTGTTCTTTGGTGGCGGGGCGCAAAACGGTCCGGTGACGCTGGCTTTGAGTAACTTAGCGCACGGCTCGATTCTGGCCGACTATGGTGCCTCAATGTCGGGTGCATTGATTGCTTCAGTGCCTACGCTGCTGGTTTATATCGTCCTGGGTAAGTACTTCGTGGGCGGTTTGATGTCTGGTTCCGTTAAGGGCTGAGTTACATTCTCGACGGCGTCGCTGTTTTTGGCGACGTCGTCGAGCTGGCTTCTTATAATCGTCCCTATGGCCCGACGCAGCTCTAAGCGACCCTATAACCAGCCTCATGTACCGCTAAATATGGATCGGCTGGCTTCCTTGCCACGCTCGCAGCGCGGGCCGGGGGGAGCGGAGTTTACGGTGCGTAATGTGCGCGGGGCTGATAAAAGCTATATCTGCCCCGGATGCAATCAGACGATCGCTCCGCGTACGCCTCATGTGGTGGCTTGGTCTAATGAGTCGCTGTTTGGGGCTGAGAGGGGTTTGGAGGAGCGCCGTCATTGGCATACTTCCTGCTGGAACCGCAAGCTGTGGTAGCGATTGTGCCAACTGGGAGGGGTTGACCAGCAGTTTTAGTTCCTGTTCACGCAGAGCATAATGGCCGCCGATGGTGGGGCCATTTTTGCAGGTAGTGGCGGGTTTGCTGGAATAACTGCCAAGTTCGTGCCGTTTGTTTATGCTTGACTAAATTGAGTCATTTTGTTCTATGTGGATAAATTTAGGTTTATTTTTATCTTAATTAATCGATAAACCCTTGAAACGACGGGAAAGACTGCTATAAATTAATATCGTTAAAGATGTTCAAAGAGGAATATCTATAAGGCAAACTTATTAGTTAGGTGCTTTTTATAAGAGGTGCTTATTATTTGTTTGCAAATTTCCTTCAAACCTGCTCTCACCTGCATCTTAATGAGAATCCGGGACTAGAAAAATGCCCCAGAAATGATGCACACTTTGCACATGGGCAAGACAGTGGGTTTAAACATAAAGATTGACCCGGGTTCTAGCCTCCCGGTGTTTATACAGATTGTAGATGCAGTTAGTAAAGGCGTAGAAAAGGGAGCGATTACTCCCGGTACGCGTCTGCCGGCTACGCGCACTTTAGCCGCCACGCTAGGTGTAGCCACTAATACTGTGGCTAAGGCCTACCGCGAGTTAGAGCGCCACGGAGTGGTGCAGGGGCGAGGTCGCTTAGGCACTTATGTGCTTGATCGTGACCAGGCAGCTACCCACCGCGCTGCGGGAGCCTACTCACGCTCTATGAAATCTCTAGGGCACTCACTAGAAGAAGCACAAGACTACCTGGCCTACGCCTGGAGCTAGGGCAGGGTTAAAACCAAGGTGCGGGTAAAACGTTGATCCCGCGTGGCTCGCACCTTGATGCGTGATGCTTAAAGCACTACGGCAGTGATTTAAGTGTTACGCATAATAAGAAAGGGGCGGATGGTTGCCAACAGGCCATCCGCCCCTTGTTTTATATTCGGGCTACTTGTCAGCGCTAGCGGCGCTAGCAGCCGACTCGCTAGAGTCAGCAGACTCAGCCAAGTCGGCAGAATCGCTGCTGTAGCTAGAATTTGCGCTTAGCTGCGGCTGGGTAACCGAAGCAGGCATACCGGTTACAAAGGCGGCGGCGCTACCAAGCACCCCGCGCATCTCCTCCAGGTAAGAGCTGATCGAGTCACGCTGTGCCCGCAGCTCCTCCACCTCACGCTTAGCTGCGGCAGTGAGGGCATCAGCTTGGATCTGTGCATCCAAAATCAGCTGCTCAGCCTCACCCCGGGCACCGGCAATAACCTCTTCAGCGGCGCGGTTAGCGTCAATCTGACGCTTGCGGGCTTCCTCATCGGAGGCGGCGCGCATCTTCTCGGCGCGCTCCATGGCTTCACGCAGACGCTCTTCGGCGTCAGCAGCCTGCTCTTCAGCCTTAGCCACCATAGCTTCAGTAGACTTACGGGCAGCCTCAGCAGCCTCGGCAGCTTCCTTAGCGGTGCTTTCCTTAAGTGCGGCCACCTCAAGAGCGCTGTTTTGACGCAGCTCAGCAGCCTCAGCGCGAGCCGCCTCAGCCTCATCTTTAGCGGCGCGGCGAGTGGTCTCGGCTTCCTTACGGGCCTGGGTCAGCAGTTCCTCGGCCTGAGTGTTGGCTTTGTCGGTAACCAGGCGGGCTTCTTTGCGAGCATTATCGAGTAGCTCGCGGGCCTGACGCTCAGCGCTGGTGGTGGCCTCTTCGGCGATGCGGGCAGCCTCATCACGAGTAGCCGCAGCCTCCTGCTCGGCGCTAACGGTAATCTCGGTAGCTTCCTTGCGGGCGCTAGAAATGGTCAGTTCAGCTTCACGCTGGCTGGTGTTGGTCAGGTTGGTGGCCTCCGTGTTGGCGGCGGTGCGCACCTTGTCTGCCTCACGCTTAGCGGCAGAAACCAGCTCCTGGGCACGGTCCTTAGCGTTAGCCAAGGTAGTGCTGGCTTCATTGTCTGCCTTAGAACGTACTTCTTCAGCTTCTCGGCGAGCATCTGCCAGGGTGGTGGCAGCCTCGGTGGAAGCACGTTCAGACATTTGCGCCACATTTGTGCGGGTACGGGTTAGCAGGCTATCTGCCTCGCGGTTGGCCTTTGCCAAGATAGAGGCAGACTGTTCTTCAGCATTGCGTAGCAACTGCTCAATACGTGAGCCCAAGCCAGCGTAAGTGGGCTTGTCACTCTCGCGTAGACGACGCTGTGCTTCTGCTAGCTGTCCGGCTAAAGTCATGGCGCGGTGGTCAAGGCTGGCCACCTCGTTACGCGCTTCCACTAGTTGGCGACTCAGGCTCTCCAAACGCTGGTCCACCTGCAGCCGATCGTAGCCGCGCATGGTGATAGCGAATTCACTGTGGTCCTCAGCCACGTTTAACTCCTCGGTTGTTAAAGCTCGGGGCGAATAGTGCCCACTGTCCAAGCCTAGCGGGTCGCAGCAGGTTTTGCGGCAAATGAGACAGTGCTACCCAGCTCCCCCCTAAGCAAACAAATCAGCCTGTCTCTTAGCATCGGCTCAAGCAAATGTGTAGGCTAGACGCCAAGAATATCTACGCTACGGCTTTAATATCTAGATCCCGCAGAGCGCGGCGCGAACGAGCTCACCCGAGGAGAACCTAAGTGAACAGAATTCTTTCCCTAGTAAAACCCCGAGTGCTAAGCATCGTGCTTATCGTCTTGGGTCTATTGGCGGTGATCTTGGCGGTTGCCTCAGCCACCATCTGGCGTCCTTCGCAGACGGCAGTGGCTACGCTTAAACCGGCAGCCACCACGGCGTACGTCGTTACCGGCGACGGCGTCCTAAACATGGTTGACTCCACTGTCACCATTACTGCCAAGGCTAAAGACGCCAACTCTACAGTTACCTTGGCGCTGGCTCGCTCTGAGGACGCCCAAGCTTGGCTGGCTAACGATCCCTACACGGAAGTTACCGGCCTAAGCTCCTGGGAAGCCCTATCTGGGCGCACAATTACCGAGCGTTGCAATGTAAAGGCCGCCCCCACCGCTACGGCAACTAGCACCGCTAAGGCCACGGCTACGGCTAAGGCCACGGCTACTTCCACCGCTAAGGCCACCCCCACCCCTGACGCTAAGGGCTGCATTAAGGCGGTTGCTTCCAATGCCTCGCTAAACGGCTCAGACATGTGGGTGACCTCCAAGACCGGCAAGGGCTCAGTGTCTATCACTTATGATCCCAGCTCCTCTAACTATGTAGTGCTGGCTGCCACCGATGGCAAGCAAGCTGCCCCCACCTTCAGCCTGTCGTGGAAGCGCACCGTAGGCACTCCCTGGTTAATCCCTGGCCTGATCGTAGGCGGTTTGTTGGTAGCCGGCGGGGTGTTCATCTTCATGCTAGATATTCAGATGCGCCACCAGGAGCTGGCCAATGCCCAGCGTCGTCGTCGTCGCCAGGAAGAAGCCGCCGCACGCCTGAACAAGGACCCCAACCGTCCCCTGACCCGCCTGGAGCTGCGTGAAAAGGCCCAGGCGGAGGCCGCCGGTAAGGTCTGGATTGACCCGCGTCGTGACGTGCCCAGCGAAAGTGCTGCCGACGTCGACGCCGACCGCACCATCCCGGCCGCACCCAACCCGATTACTGACTCGCGCGGCATCTGGGCCGTCCAGGCTGCTGGGGGAGCGGACCGCGTAGCCGCCGCCCAAGACCAGGTAGCCCCCCAGGAAGGCGACGCCGTGCCGCACCTGCCTGGTACTGCGTTTAATGCCACTGCGTTTACTGGCGCCCCGGTTATGGGTAGTGGTGCCCCGGTTATGGGAGCTGCTCCGGTTATGGGAGCTACTCCAGGCGCAGATGCCACCCCGGCTGCTGGACAAAGTGCCTTCAGCGCCGCCAGCGCCCCGCAGGCTCCGGTTTCTGGGCCTAGCACCGCCAGCGCAGCGCAAGCCAGCCCGTTTGCTCCGCCCAGCGGCGCTAATACGCCCCAAGCCCGCACTGCGCCAATTGAAGAATCTGCCCTCAGCGCCGCCAGCGCTGCGCACGCGGCAGTTAACCCCTTCGCAGTGCAGCCAGGCACTAACCCCTTTGGGCCTAAGTACTCCAGCATCTTTGATGAGCCAGCCTCGGCCCCCAGCCCCACTCCGGCTGCTGGTAATGCCGCCTTGGCAATGGAGCGCTCAGGTGCTTCAACGGACGTATTTGAGCCCATTAACGAGCCAGTGATCTCTGCTCCTGAAGCTAGTGCCCCCAGCGCGGCCAGCAGCTCCAGCGCAAACAGCGCCACTCCGGCGACGGGCCAAGCTCAGCTAGAAAGCGCCCCTAGCGCCGACAGTGCCCCTAGCGGCACCAGCGCGGCTAGTGGTGCCAGCGCAGAAAGCGCCCCTAGCGCCGACAACGCCAGCGCACCCACCCCGGAGCAGGCAGATGAGCCTAAGCGCGAAGACGTGGCTAAGGAGGAAAACTAAGATGAATTTGACTCGACGCGGCGCCCTAGGCGCCCTGGTAACCACGGCTGCCGGTTTGGGGCTAAGTGCCTGCGGCCAGGAACTGCCCAAGCCTCAGCCGTCTAAAGCTGATGCTACGGCTAAGCCGGTGCTGGACTCTACGCGTTTAGAAACCATTTTGAAGCGCATCCAAACTGGGCTTACCGCCGCCGATAAAGATCGTGACCCGGCAAAGCTGACCGGCTATCTAAACGGCCCGGCGCTGCGCCTGCGCACAGCTAACTACAAGCTGGTTAAGGCCGGCGGCGGTTCGGTGGCTACCCTCAACACCAATGCGCGTATGTCTGCGGTGGGCGCTACCTCTGCTTTCCCACGCACTGCTATCAGCGTCTCTGCCATCAGCGGAAAGAACAACTCGCCACTACTGCTGGTGCTGGACCAACAAGATGCCCGCAGTAACTATGAGATGTGGGCTTGGGTGCGCCTATTTGCCGGCGCCAAGATCCCGGCAACTGCCGGTCCGGCCGTGGGCTCAGCCCAGATTGAGGCAGACTCCACCCAGTTCCTGTTCTCACCTAGTAAGGCCATGGCCGCCTATGTGGAGGCTCTAAACAAGCCCGATTCGGCTAACGGTAAGGCTTTCCCCGACGATGGCCTGCGCAAGCTAGTAGCCTCCGAGCGGGCTGTAGCCAGCCAGGTAAAGGATGCCGGTAGCATCACGGTTAGCGTTAGCGCTGGTAACGACGGTTTCCGTGGCCTAGTAACCAGCGACAATGGGGCTATTGCGGTAGGTTCACTGAGCTTTACCACCACCTACCAGCGCACCTCTGCCAAGAGCACCATTACGGTCTCTGAGCAGTTGGCCGCCTATATGGGTGGAAATAAAGAAGTCACCAGTAAAGTGATGGCTACCTACGAGGCTATGGTGGCCTTCTACCTGCCTCCCAAGGGTGCTAAAGCTAAGGTGCCCACCGCCCTGGGAACCGGCGTGGTACTCACTTCAGTGACCCGTGACGACTCCAACCCGCCTAAGTAAGGAAGTAATCCATGTCGATGTTTGGTGCTGTTGACCTATCCACCCTAGCGCCCTCAAAAGGCGCAGCTAGTGGGGCTGGTAGCGAGGGGGCGGCTGCCCCCGGCGTGGCTGACAGTGGGGTAATCGACTCGCCATTAGTGATTGACGTTGACGTCACCAACTTTGAGGACGCTGTAAAGCGCTCTATGCAGGTGCCGGTAGTAATTTCACTATGGTCACCGCGCAGTCAGGTTTCTGCTGAAGTTAACACTGCGCTTGAGTCGCTAGCAGCCCGCTATCAGGGCCGCTTCCAGCTGGCCCGGGTGGATGTTGATGCTAACGCCAAAATCGCTGAGTTGTTTGCTGCCCAAAGCGTACCCAGCGTGGTAGCTGTGCTGGGTGGTCAGCCCGTGCCCCTATTCCAGGGCCAGGCCAGCGCCCAACAGCTAGAGCAGATCTTTGAGCAGGTTATGCAGATGGCTCAGGCTAACGGCATAACTGGCCGGGTACGCCTAGATGCGGCGCCGGTAGCACAAAGCGAACCGGTTGAAACTGAGGTGCAGCGTTTAGGACGTGAGGCCATTGAGGCCGGCGACTACGCCAAAGCTCAAAGTATCTATGAGCGCGCCCTGGTTAACGAACCAGCCAATGATGAGCTACGCCTAGCCCTAGAGCAGGTTAAGCTGCTTCAGCGTGTAGAAGGCGCGGATCTAGACGGCGATCTAGCTGCTTCAGACCAGCCTGAAGCTACCTGGCGTCAGCTACTAGCTGGGGCCGACGCCGCCCTGGCTATGGGCGATGTTGAGGGCACTTTGGCGCGTGGGCTAGAGGCTGTGCGCCGTAGTGCTGGCGATGAGCGCGACCAGGCCCGTGTGCGCCTGCTAGAGCTGTTTGAGCTGATCGGCACCACCGATCCGCGTGTGGGTAAAACCCGCCGCGCACTAGCGTCGCTGCTGTACTAAGCCAGCTAAACACTGCCAGCTAAGTGTGGGGGGCCAGTTCCTAGGAACTGGCCCCCCACGTTATATATCAGCGTGCAGAGCTAATCAGCTTGCTAATCAGGCGATCGGCTCACCCTTGATCTTCCACACCTCGCGAGCGTAGTCGCTGATGGTGCGGTCAGAGGAGAAGCGGCCGGAGCGGGTGATGTTTACCCACACCTTACGGTTCCAACCCAGCGGGTCGGCGTCGTGGTCGTGAGCCATACGGTCCTTGGCCTCGCGGTAAGCAGCGAAGTCGCCCAGTACGTAGTAGACGTCAGCCGGCTCGTAGGAGGGCTCCAGCAGGCTGCGGTGCAGGTCGTAGAACCAGCCTGAACCGTTGTCGTCCAGGGTGCCGTCCACTAGGGCGTCTAGCACGCGACGCAGGCCAGGAACGTTGTCCATGTGCCAGCGCGGGTCGTAGTCGCGCTTGAGGGCGGGTAGCTCGTCCTCGGTGGCACCGAAGATGTAGGCGTTCTCGTCACCGACGGCGTCGAGGATCTCTACGTTGGCGCCGTCGAGGGTACCCATGGTTAGCGCACCGTTCATCATGAACTTCATGTTGGAGGTGCCCGAAGCTTCCTTACCGGCCATGGAGATCTGCTCAGAGACGTCCGCAGCAGGAATGATGTGCTCGGCGGGGGAGACGTTGTAGTTGTGAACGAAGACCACCTTGATGGTTTCGTTTACATCGCTGTCGTTGTTAACCAGCTCAGCAATGGTGTTGATGAGCTTGATGATGGCCTTGGCGCGGATGTAACCGGGGGCAGCCTTAGCGCCGAAGATGAATACGCGCTTGGGCACCTGCAGGCTCGGGTCCTGCTTCATGCGGAAGTACAGGTCCAGGATGTAGAAGGCGTTGAGCAGCTGACGCTTGTACTCGTGTAGACGCTTGATCTGTACGTCGTAGATGGCCTCAGGGTCAATCTCGATGCCTTCACGCTCAGCGATCCAGTTGGCGAAGTCAGCCTTGTTGGCGGCCTTGATTTCGCCTAGGCGACGGTAGATGTCGTCGTTGCCGGCGCTGGTGTACTCGCTCAGTACGCTTAGGTCCTTAACCCACTGGTCAGAACCGGTTACCTCATCCAGCAGGGCGGCCAGGCGGGGGTTGCACTGCTTGAGCCAGCGACGCGGGGTGACACCGTTGGTCTTGTTGTTGAAGCGCTCGGGCCAGATGGCGTACCACTGGGCCAGGGTGTCGCGCTTGAGGATCTCGGTGTGCAGGGCGGCCACACCGTTGATCGAGTAGGAGGCGTAGCAGGCGATCCAAGCCATGTGGGCGCGGCCGCCGGAAACCGGGGCCAGGTAGTCGATGGTGCCCTGGTCGAGGCCGCGCTCGGCCATGTCTAGGCGGAAGCGACGGTCGATTTCACGCACGATCTCGGCGATACGCGGGAAGATGCGGTCAAAGATGCCCATCTCCCAGGTTTCCAGGGCCTCAGCCAGCACGGTGTGGTTGGTGTAGGCGAAGGTCTTGGTGACTACCTCCCAGGCCTCTTCCCAGCCCATGCCGTAGTTGTCTAGCAGTATACGCATCAGCTCGGGGATGGCCAGCACCGGGTGGGTGTCGTTGAGCTGGATGGCGTTGAAGTCGCTTAGACCGGTTAGGTCAGTGCCATGCTGCGCAATGTAGTTGGCCACGATGTCCTGCAGTGAAGCAGAGCAGAAGAAGTACTGCTGACGTACGCGCAGTACCTTACCTTCGTAAGTGGTGTCGTTGGGGTAGAGCACACGGGAGATGTCCATGGCGTGCTCACGCTCAACAATGGCGTCAGTGAAGCGCTGGGAGTTGAAGGCGTCGTAGTCGAACTCTTCTAGCGGTTCGGCCTTCCACAGGCGCAGGGTGTTAACGTTCTTGGTGCCATAGCCGGTGATGGGCATGTCGTAAGGAATGGCGCGCACGGTCATGTCGGCGTAGGACACTAGGCGCTGTTCCTCTTGGCGACGCACGATGAAGGGGTAGCCCTCTTCCATCCAGGAGTCAGGGTGCTCGGTCTGGAAGCCGTTTTCAAACAGCTGCTTGAACAGGCCGTAACGGTACAAAATACCGTAGCCGTATACGGGCAGGTCTAGGGTGGCGCAGGAGTCTAGGAAACAGGCGGCTAGACGGCCTAGACCACCGTTACCTAGAGCGGCGTCGGGCTCTTCTTCCAGGACCTCAGATAGGTTCTGGCCGAAGGCGTTGAGGGAGGTGCGAGCCTGCTCAACTAGACCTAGGTTGGAGAGGTTGTTTAGTAGGGCGCGACCCATTAGGAACTCGGCGGAGAAGTAGTGCTCCATGCGGCCGGCCTTGTAAGTGCGGTCGGTAGATGCCCAGTCGTCAGCGATGTGGTCGACGACGGCGGCCGACAGGCCCGCCCAAACTTCCTGCGGGGTGGATGCCTTAGCGGGGCGCCCAGAAACGGCGCGTACCTGAGAAACGACTGCGTTGGACCAAGTGTCGGTCATAGCCTCAGCTTTCGACTAAGCAGTCTTGCTTGTCAAAAGGTATCTAAAGCAAACAAGCTGCAACGGGTATTAGTTCTGTTTTACGTGACTTATTAAGCACTGTCGAGACATTTTACTGTGAGAATGCCGGTCTAGTGCATTAGACCTCAAACAAAACGTGATACAAACCTAGCAAATGTGCAGCTAGTAGAGCTAGGTGGGGTTGCATATAGGGCTTTAGACCCAAGTTATCTTATAGTGAAACTAGACACTAGATGCAAATCATAAAAACGCCGCTGGCCGCCGCTAACGGTTTTGTTAGCGGCGGCCAGGGAATTACTCAGATGCTGAGCTAAGCTCAGTCAGCTACCGGACGCAGGAAGATAGCGCCCAGCGGGGGCACGCGC
>ERZ772929.9-NODE-9-length-29039-cov-3.22454_pt1 | contig 29039 bp, 45 predicted proteins | sample MGYA00512114_ERZ772929 | MGnify/ENA primary metagenome ERZ772929 (study PRJEB29015, sample SAMEA2738101) | human oral metagenome | biome: human oral; feature: human-associated habitat; material: saliva | place: China | collected 2263 ... | reverse complement strand
TCTCTATAGAGTGCGTTGTCAAAAACTGTCAAATGCGAATGGGAAGCTGTCCGCAAGCTGTCGCGGATCGCGGCCGCCAGGCGGGCGCCGCGCCATGTGACTGCCCTGTGGTTGTCTCGCGTGCGCACGCGTGACGTGACCGCCTGTCACCGGATCGTCGGCGTGTGCTCGCAGGGTGTTGACAGTGCCGCTCCAGGCGCGTATAGTTCATCCCATCGACAGCGAGGCAGCCACACCTGGCGGCTGAGCTGACGATAAGGTGGCACCCCGATAGTTGAGAGAGTAGACGCCCGTGTCCGAGGCGCTGATGGTCAGAAGGTTGCGCGGGGTGCGAAACGGAAAAGGTAAAGACGGCCGGTCAAAACCCGCTTCGGCGGATCAATCCGGCAAATCGAGTGAATGACGTGGCGGTCGGAAAAAATCCTCAGTGGTAAGGCTGGGGCTCTAAATCCGCCTTGTGGTAAATTGCCGGCCCCAGCCGGTGTTGCCCAGGTCTCAATGGCCTGAGCAAAGGTTGTAGCATTTTCTCCAGAGACCAGCAGTAGACCGCACACCCCCTGCGGGGTAGTACAGCGTTGCCCGGGGGGCTTGGGCAACAGCATTCATCCGGACAGCAGCCGTTGGCGCGGCTGTTGGCGATCACAGGTGGTTCCGGCCGGGCACCTGTGGAAGCCTAACGGAGGCGGGTTGCGTCCGTAATACCCCGGGACAGAATGAGCGGCACACAGAGCCCGAGGCCACGCCAATGGCCGAGGTGACGTGCAAAGCGCTGCGGCCCGGGGTTCCTGCTTTCCCGTCCCGACGAACGGGGCTTGCCGACCGTGTCGGCAGTCATGTATTATGCGCGCATGGATTCCTGTCGGAGTTTTACATGAAGCTCTCACGATTAATCAAACACTGGGGCGTTGCTCGCAATCCCGCGAACGGCGACAAGCGCCCCTGGGGCATCTCCCCTACCTCTGGCGGCTGGATGCCGCTGTCCACAACTGACACACGCGGGTGGATGTCCGCTACCGAGGCATGGAAGCGCGCCAAGTCGCTTGGTCCGTCCGCCCGCGTCGGCGCCCTGCTGACCCCGGGCTGTGGTGTGACCGTGGTTGACATGGATGAGGACTACGCCAGCGACCAGATGGCCATGGTTGAGTGGCTGGATTCCTACGCCGAGACCAGCAGCAGCGGCCGTGGCACGCACATCTTCGTGCAGGCTGACCTGGCCGGCGGCATCCGTGACGCGAAGCAGGACATCGAGGTCTACGGCCAGGAGCGGTTCATCATCGTCACCGGCAACGTGATCAACGGCTGGGACGTGGTAGAACCCCGTCAGGACAAGATCGACCGCCTTGTGGCACGCCTGGGCGGACTGAAGAATACGGTGAAGCCGGTGGCGGCCACGATGCAGGACTCCGCCAGCGACGACGCCTGCCGTGAGGCACTGAAGCGCGTGTGGAAGCAGGACAAGGTCCGCCGCCTGTGGACTGGTGACTGGCAGTCTATGGGCTACCCGTCGCAATCTGAGGCCGACATGGCCCTGATTGAGGCGCTGTGCTGGGCCACCGACGATGACGCCGTGGTTGCCACCACCTTCCGCAAAAGCGGCCTAGGCCAGCGCCAGAAGGCCCAGACCAACTACGTCGAACGGACGATCAACAGCCTGCGGAAACGCCGCGAGATCGGGTCCGAGTGGACTGATATGGCGCAAAGCCTTGTCGGCGTGGCATACTGCGACACCCCGGCCGCCAAGGCCGCAGACAAGGCACAGGGAGTCGAAGCCGAGATGACCAAGGTTGACCCGCGTGACGCGATGATCCAGCGCCTGCTGGAGCAGGTGACGGCCCTTACGGCCCAGGTCGCTGAGCTGACCAAGCAGCTGGCCGAGGCCCGTATGCCGAAGCCGGAACCTGAGCCGGAACCTGAGCCGCCTGCCCCGACCCGCTACACGGTAGATGACGATGGCGTCATCGAGGAGCTGACCGAAGCTGAGGCCGGGGCCGAGGTTGAGGAGTCGACCGACACCCCTGCTGCTTTCGACTGGGACCGGATGTTTGCCCGCGCCGCTGAGATGGCAGAGTCCGGCGAGCTGGACGTGTTGAACAATGATGCCCCGGAGGAGGCTCCGGCTGCTGAAGACACCGTGGCCGTGGTCGACACGGAGGCGGTCAGCAACGCTGGTCTGCCACCTGGATTGGCTGGCCAGATGGTGTCTGACCTGGCCAATAGCGTCCGCGGCGAGGTCCCCGTGGACTTTGCTACCGGCGCTCTGCTGGCCGCCGTGTCAGGCCTGGCGGCCCGCAACTTCTCCAGCCCGTCCGGCGACTCGTTCGGTATCACCAATCACGTTGTGCTGTGCGCCCCTCCGGGTTCCGGCAAGAACATCGCCAGCGTTATCACGGGACTGTTCTCGGACGCCAACCCGGCGTGCGCCGTGGCAGCTTCTGTGGTTGGCGGTCGCGCGGCTGTAGCCAAGCTCCGGTCCCAGATCCCCGCCGGCGTGATCCACTGGTCTGAGATCGGTACGGACCTGGCTCGTCTGGCCAGCGACCAGGTGGGCTCCGTCGGTCTGCGGCAGGTCATCCAGATGTTCGACCGCGCACCGGCCAGCCCCGCCGAGTTGACCCTGACGCAAGCTGGCGCCCAGATTCCGCGCCACTACTACCTGTCAATGATCGCCGACACACAGCCGGCGTACCTCGAGCATCTGCTGTCCTCGGATGCATCCGGCTCAGGCCTGCTGTCCCGCCTGACCGTGGTCAACTGGTACGAAGGTATGCAGACGATCCGAGGCACGGGCGGCGCTCTGACCGAAACCACGCTGAGCACGATCCGCCGCATCGCCAACCTGCAGGACCGTGTTGCTGGTAGCGAGAACCCGGCTTACCAGCGTGTCCAGATGACTCGCGAGGCCGGGCTTGTGATGCGTGAGCACGCCACGAAGCGCGCTCGTCAGGCGGTTGCATGGAGGCGGTCCGGTAAGCAGACGCTGGCTGACGCCGCTGCCCGCGTGCACGCCCGTGCGGAGCGCCTGGCCACGGCTGTGGCGATCATCAATAACACGATGGCGCCACAGATCACCGAGGACATTGCCGCCTGGGCTATCCGGTTCGTGGCCAAGCACTTGGAACTAATGCGCCAGGACATCGCCGAGGCCGACAAGTCGACCAGCACGATCGTCAGCGAGACCCTGCACCGCTGCATGACCGATGTCACTACGAACCCTCGTAGCGAACTGCTGCACGGCCTGCAGCCACAGGACCTGCCGACCGAGAACATGATGCCCGCCTCGCTGATTCAGACCATCGTGGCCCGCAACCCGAAGCTGAGCCGCATCATCAAGAAGGCCGGCCAGGATGACCGTCTGATGATCAGCCGCGTGCTGGCCGTGATGGAGCGTGATTTCGGCGTGATTCGCAAGATCAAGATTGGCAAGCAAGGCGGCGGTCTGGCCTACCTGCTGATGACCTCCTACAATCCCAGCATGTACAGCGTCTAAGGAGGACGTGATGGAAACGAAGGAAGTCAAAAAGAAGGCCGTGAACGGCCGCAACAAGGGCGCCGCTTTCGAGCGGCAAATCGCCAACGAAATCAAGGCGGCTACGGGCCTGGAGTGCAAGCGCCTGATCGAGCAGTACCGGAAGGGCGGCCTTCCCGGGGACCTGGAGGGCCCGGCCGTGGAGGGCTACGCCATCGAGTGCAAGCGGTACAGCAAGGTCCAGCCCGCCCTGCTGGCCAAGTGGCGAGCACAGGCGTTGGCTCAGGCCGCTGGGCCGCATGAACCCGTCTTGATCTACAAGGCCGACCGCCAGTCGGTTGTGGTCAACCGTTGGACCGACAAGACCGATCCGAGCAGTGTGTGGGAGCAACCCATGGTTGACTTCATGGCGGAACTGCGAGAGAATGCCATCCATCGACATCGCTGATTGCTGATCGACGGCCCAGGCCGGCAGCCGAAGAATGCCGGCCAACCACAAGGAAACAGCCATGAGCATCATCCTCTCCGCCATCCTCCTCATTTGTTACGCCGGTCTGCTGGCCATCGCCCTGATCCTGGCCGCGCGTGTCGACAATGACGACCAGGAGTAAGCGAATGAAAATCAGCTACGCATCGGCCTCTGATCTGAAGGTCACGATCGGCGGCCAGACCCGCATCCCGTCCTGCACGGACGCCCAGACGGCTGTGAAGCTCAAGCAAGCCCTGGAGGCCACTGACGGCAGCATCCAGCAGGTTAACAAGGTCATCATGGAGTTCAAGAAATGAAAATCTGGAATCGCATCGAGTCCTACGACCAGCTCCCTATGGCTGTCCGTGCCGAAGTATCCAGCACGCTGGCAGACTGGCGGTCTGAGGCCAACATCAAGCGCGGCTTTGGACGTGTCTGGATCAGCCACTGTGGCGCTGCCTACGACCTGACCGCGTTCCGCGGCGTGTCTCGGGATACTGTCCGGGCGATCTACTACACGCCGAAGCAGAAGGATGACAACCACAAGTCGATCCTGATCGTCTTCGATGGCGTGACCTACCAGGTGGACCCGATGCCAGTGGCTGCACCCATGGAGTTTCGTACCGAGCGCCAGCTGCTGTCCCGAAACATCCCGCTGCCGGTGTGACCGCTCATCGGGCAAGGCTTAACAGACAAACGGCCTTGCTCCATACTGACAGCACCGATTCAACCACAAGCCATCACGACACAGGAGTCAATCATGGCCAAGATCATCGCCTCTCCCGCTGACCTGATCCAGGTTGCCCGTTCCCGCAAGGCGGAAACCCTCATCCTGCTGCCTCATGCCTACGAGACAGCCCACTCCCTCCGTCGCCTGGGCTCGCAAGCCTACATCGTCGCCTCGGCACCCAGCATCGCCGGCAAGATCGGTATCCTGAGCCTGGAAGGCGCCATGGAGACCGAGGACGACCTCGAGGTCTTCCGCTCCCTGAGCCCCGTGTGCGGCATGAAGGACGGGCGGATCGTCAACACCACCGGCCACGTCCTGCCGTTCGAGGACGAGGAGCCGGGGAAGCGGCCGCCGTCCACACCCATCGAGCGCTACCGCGGCAACTACCGACTCCAGCGTGCCAACAACGAGTGGTACTACTACCTGGAGACGGATACCATCGAGCAGCAGGCCTGCTTGGCCTACATCCACGGCCTGGCCGTCCTGAATTCATCTGTTGGAGGTGTTAAATGAGCAACAAGGCGACCATCACCCGCGGCATCAGGGCTTACCGCGACCTGCTGGCCGAGATCAAGGAACTGCAAGCCAAGGCCGACCGAATCCGTGACTGGCTGGGCCAGCACGCCGATCAGTTTGACGACGAGATCGACGGCCAGCGGGTCACCGTGAAGGCCGTCACACGAGTCAGTGTTGACAACAAGGCCTTGAAGGAGGCATCATTGTCCGACCCGTCGATCCTGGCGGGCCTGTCTGCCACGTACTCGGTGCCGGCAAAGTACGAGCCCACGGAAGCACAGAAGCAGTTCATCACCACGAAGCCGGCTCCGGCCGCAATCAAGTTCCATGAGGTATGACCATGATCAAAAACACCAACACCCTGCACGACTCGGGCAAGATCAATGCCCTGATCTACGGTGAATCCGGTGCCGGTAAGACCCGTCTTGCACTGACCTGTGACCGCCCACTGGTCATCAGCGCCGAGGGAGGCCTGATGTCCCTCCAAGGGGCTGACATCCCCTACATCGAGGTCACGGACATCAAGACGGCCCGCGAGGCGGTCAAGTACGCCACCCAGCACGCCGCCGAGTACGGGACGATCATCTTCGACTCCCTGTCCGAGATCGCCGAGATCGTGCTGGCCGACTTGATGCAGAAGACCCCGGATCCGCGGAAGGTCTACCCCGAGATGGAATCGGCGGTCACACGCCTGATTCGCCAGCTCCGTGAGCTGCCGTGTTCCGTCATCTGGATTGCCAAGCAGACCGCCGTGACAGACGACGCTGGCCGCAAATCCTACGCGCCACTGGTGCCGGGCCAGAAGTTCAGCGACAAGCTGCCGTACCTGCTGGACCTGGTGGGCCACCTTGTGGTTGACACGGTGCAGAAGGATGACGGAACGGTCTCGCATCGCCGGACCCTCCGCTTCGTCCCGGACGGCACGTTCACGGCCAAGGACCGCTCCGGCAAGCTGCCCGAACTGTGCCCGGCCAACATCCAGAAGATTGTTGAGCGCATCAACCGTCCGTCTGAGTGACGAGCGGCGCTTGACTCGGCCCGTGGGCAGGCGTATAGTTCTGTCCATGGGCTGAACGACAGCCACAACCTCAAGGAAACGATCATGAAACGCACCGTCCTCGCCATCGCCCTGGCCTCCATCCTGACCGCCTGTGGCTCCGCCAGCGAATCGCAAGCACCGGTCCAGGTTGCCCAGCAAGCCACCCCGGAAGCCCAGCAACCCGCTTCCACGGACCTGCCTCCGACCACACTGCCTGCTGCTGTTGAACAGGCACCGGAGGCGAAGCCTGAGCCGCTGCCGGAGCCGGAAGTCCAGAAGATCGATCCGGCCGCCTCGCACAGTTTCAACGACCCCGTGGCCGACACTGAGCCGCTGCCCTTCACGGCGCCGAAAGCCGAAGAAGAACCGGTCCAGGATCGTGACCTGAAGTACCTGAACATGGGCGTGGCTCGCGCCATCGTCGAGTACCAGATGGTAGGCGAAGCACTGAAAGCCGAGTTGGCCGCCGAGATGGGTGAAGGCGTGGACGCCTGGATCAAGAAGGGCACAGAGCGCTGCCACGCCGAAACGGTCGAATCCTTCCGTTCCTACGCCGACTGGAAGGCCGCCGATGCCAAGGTCATGTGCACGGGGCTGGCCTACGGCTACTGGGCCATTGTGAACGGTGTGACCGCTCAGACAGAGGGTACGCCCCGCCAGTGCCTGGAGAAGGGCTACTGTGGCTTCATGTTCAAGCAGTACTCTCTGACCACTGATCTGCCCTTTGGCCTGACGAACGGCGCTTGACACCAAAGCAGTGCAGGTTCAGAATACTCAGCATCAACCCAGGGGCCGGTTGCCAATCACACAAGGCCAACGCCCAAAACCTCAAGGAGCATTACCATGACGTTCGATTTCTGGTCCGTTGTCAACAACACCCAGTTCCAAAACGAAGCCGCAGCAGAGAATGCGGCGCACGGCGGCGGATTCAAGAACTTCGCAGAGCCCGGCGAGTACGATCTGACGATCAAGGCCGCCGAGATGAGGCAGACAAAGGCCGGTGCCCCCAAGCTGATCCTTCGCGTGCTGGCTGATAGCGGTGAATCCGGCTTCTGGGATCTGCTGGTCGGCCACGGCGGTGGCGTCAGCAAGGCCGCCAAGATCGCCCAGCAGAACCTGGCCATTATCCTGAAGTACTCCGGTGCCAAGGCCGCAAACCCGTCGGCTCTGATCGGGCTTCGCGTGAAAGCATGGGTCAGGCTCGAAGAAGGCAATGACGGCATCGAGCGCCCGGTTTTCCGTCCGATCGGCGTGGCATCCGGCGCACAGCAGGGCGCCAACGCAAGCCGCCCTGCTCCTGCCGCCAAGCCCGCCGCCAAGCCCGCGCCGCAGCCGCAACAGCAGCCCGATGCTGACGACCTGGGTGACGACGACATCCCGTTCTGATCGAGAGGCAGGCCAGAATGTTCAATGATGACGCTCTGGCCGCCCTCGAGGCGGCCAAGATCAGGTCAAGGTCGAAGCTGATCGCCGAAGGTCGGACCCAGGACGGCTACTTTGCCGTCTACGAGACGCCGGAGGGCAGTTTCCCGACGGTTCTCCGGCACAAGGCAGCGGTCGGCGTGGACTACTGGTACACGAAACCAGCGGCCCTGATCCACGTGGCTGAGTTCCTGAAGAAGGCTTGACACACCTGCCCCGGCGACTCGCCGGGGCTTTCCATTTCAAGGTGACCGACATGTTTGAAGATTTTCTGAAACCCCTGCCAGTCCGTTGCCATGACATCGAGCAGCGAATCGACGAAGCCGTAGCCGCAGACCCTGCTGCCTGGCGCCGAGTACAGGCGGGCTGGCTGGAGCGCTGCACCGACTGGAAGGAAGAATCCAACAAGGAGCGGACACACCTGGGGGCCAGCGTGATCGGCAAGGAGTGTCCACGGGCTGTGGCTCTCTCCTACCGCAAGGCCAGTCCTGACGCCGCTGTGGACGGCCGGATGGTCAGGCTTTTCAACCGCGGCCACATGGAGGAGGCCCGGCTGGCCGCCTGCCTGCAGGTAGCCGGGTTCTCGCTGAAGCTGATCAGCAAGGACGGTGATCAGATCTCCTACAAGACCGGTGACCTGCAGGGCTCTGTGGATGGCGTCATCCGGCTCCAGGATGGCAGTCTGGCCGTGCTGGAGTTCAAGACGATGAACCGGCGGACCTGGGACAAGCTGGAGAAAGATGGCCAGATCAAGCCTGAGCATCTCGCACAGATGCAGTGCGGCATGCACGGCCTCGGCCTGAAGCGAGCCCTGTACCTGGCCTCATGCAAGGACACGGACGCCATTCAGGTTTACCTGGTGGACTATGACGGTGAGCCGACGGAGTTCCTGAACCTTGCCACGGGCATCACCCATGGTTTGATTCCGCCGAAGCTGGCGGATACCGACTTCCGCTGCAAGTTCTGCGACCACAAGGCGCTCTGCCATGGCGACGCCCCGCCCATCGCATCGTGCCGCACCTGTGTGCATGCGTCGCTCTGCGGCAACGGTGTGGTGACGTGTGGCATTGGCAGAGGCGGCACCCTGTGTGACAATTACTCCCCGATCAAGTAAGGAGCTTTCATGGAACTACGCTGGTACCAACAGGAGGCTGTGGACGCGGCCATTGCCTACACAGGAAGGGCGGGGATCATCAATCTGCCCACCGGGGCGGGCAAGAGTATCGTCATCGCCCGGATCGCTGCCCACGTCCTGCAGCAGGGCGGCCGCGTCCTGAACGCCATCCACAACGGCGACCTGGTGCGGCAGAACGGCCAGGCCATTGCCCGGGAGGTGTCAGAGCACGTCGGCATCGTGTCCGCCTCGGCCGGAAAGAAGGATTGGGATGCACGCGTTGTGGTCTGCTCCGTGGGTACAGCCTTCCGTCATGCCGAGGATATGGGTCGGTTTGACCTAGTGATCATCGACGAGTGCCACCTTGTGTCGGAGCGGGCTGACACGATGTACGGCAAGCTGCTGGCCGGTATCCGGAAGGTGAACCCGGAGTGCCAGCTGATCGGCCTGTCAGCTACACCGTGGCGGATGGATGGTCCGCTGATCGGCCGAGGCGTGTTCGAGGATGAGATTTACAGCGCGGGCACACCAGCGGCTTTCGCCCGGCTGCTGTCCGACGGCTACCTGTCACAACTCGTGCCGGGCCCCACCTCCGTGGTCAGCATAGGCGGCGTCACCATTGCCTCGAACGGGGACTACAGCGAAGAGTCCTTCGCCCACAAGATCGAGCCGCTACTGCCGTCCCTGATCCCCGAGATGCTGCAGGCCTCCATGGGGCGTCGCAAGGGCATTGTCTTTGCCCCGACCGTTCACACGGGTGAGATGATCGTCAGCATGCTGCGGAACATGAGCGAGACGGCCGAGATCATCACGGGCAAGACGCCAAAGGGCGAGCGGAAGGGGCTCATCGATGCCTTCCGGAACCGGAGCGCCTTCCGCTGGATGGTCAGCGTCTCAGCCCTGACCACGGGCTTCGACGTACCGGATATCGACGTCCTGGTGTGCTTCCGCCCCACACTGGCCTCGGCCCTGTGGGTGCAGATGCTGGGCCGCCTGACCCGTGTGCACCCGGACAAGGTTGACGGTCTCGTACTGGACTTCACGGGCAACACGGAGCGTTGCGGCCCGATCGACAACCCGATCATCCCGAAGCCGAAGGAAAAGGGCGCCGGCGAGGCAGTCAAGAAGCACTGCCCCGTCTGCGAGCACGGGTGCAGCGCCAGCCAGCGGCAATGCCCTGTGTGCGGCTACGAGTTCCTCATGGTGGCCAAGCGGGAGAACGTGGTGGCCAACGGCGAGCCGCCGATGTCCGTCTTCGCCGGCCGCAAAATGGCGGGCAAGGTGCCGTGCATCCTGCCGTCCACACGCACAGCTCGCATCGTCATTGATCGCGAAGGGCGGCAGTGGTGCCGGGTCAGCTGGACCGACCGCATCAGCCTGCTGATGAACGACCGCTGGGCGGCCCGGCTGGGGGTGCCGTGGGGGCAGACCTCGGCCATGGTTGACGCCATCATGGCCAACGGCACCAAGCCGACCACGGTGGTGCTGGACACAACGGGGGATTACGCCAAGATCAGCATTCCGAAGATCGAACCCGCCACGGCTGACGTGTGGTGGCCAGTGACCAGCACGCCGCAGCTGCGGGGGATGGTCCGGCGGCTGGTGCTGGACATCCCGGTTGAACCCGCAGCACTGACCCGGGCGGCCACGGTCGCCGGCGTGGGCTGCCAGTACGGCCGCCTGTTGCCCGATGTGGTAGCCATGCTCAAGCGGAAACTGGGTGGCGACGCGGTTACAATTGAGCAGTTTGACCAGTGGTGTGTCTCTTTGCAAAACCGTTAACGGAGGCTCCTCGATGTTCCAGACCACAGCGCCTGACGGAAGCATGGCGCTTTCCCTCACTCCGGCACTGCCGCCGCTTCAGCCCATCATCCCGCCCCGGCTCCGCAAGGCCACGGGCGGGCACGGCGGCTGGAAGGTGGATGCCCCGCAATCCATCACGGTGCTCCGTAACCAGATGGAAGCCAGCCAGCCCGGCACGATCATGGACTGCAGCGGCCTGCTGTTCCACTTCCGCGGTCAGCAGCTGACCGTCCATGACAATGTGACGGAGGTTCGCGGCGGCGTGTTCGTCATCGAGCCACAGGCCACGGCCCGGTGCGCCATCCTGCCGCGTGACCGCGAGAACGACCTGCTATTCCGTGACTGCATCTTCATCCTGCTGGGCACAGCCACGGAACAGCAGGAGGCCCTACTGCACGGTCACGCCAACAAGGGGCTGATCGTGCTGGAAAACTGCATCTTCACCGGGCAGCCGAAGAACGTGACCCGCGTGATCGGGGCGGGCCCGGGCGACTTCAACACCCCTGCCGGCCGCGGCCGTTGCGTCAGCATCACCTCGCCCCGTGACGTGAAGGCAGGCGGTCTCGTGGCACGTGGATCCTGGTTCCTGATGGACGACGAGCGCAACCAACCCACGGGCGGCGAAGGAATCCCGGCCATCAGCCTCCGTGGCACGCTGGCAGGCAATCAGCGGGCATGGTGGACGGCCAACAAGACTCCGGTCAGCGTGCTGATGCCCTGTGGCCCGGTCGACATTCAGGGTTGCACGATCCAGGGGGGCTACTACGGCATCGAGATGTCGGCCGTGGAAGGCGGCATCGTATCAGGCAACACCCTGATGGGCCAGATGCGGGGTGTGTCCTGCCAGGATTCGACCGTAGGGGTTGAGGTCTCGCACAACGTCATCGCGGACTTCAAGTCGTCGGCAGTCCACACGGCCTACGGCAGCCGCGGCATCGTTGTGACGGGCAACCATGCAGTCAGCAACGTAGCCGAGGGTCAGGCCGCCCTGCAGGCCTACTGCGGCACCCGTGAGATCGAAATCAGCAACAACACGGTCGCCATCGGGGCTGCCGGCACTCCGCAAGCTCACGTCTACGTAGGCAACGATGCCCAGTCGACCGAGGTGCGGGGCAACATCCTGTCCGGGCCATTCCGGGCTGCCCACATCGAGGTGGACCAATCCTGGACGAAGACGCCCCAGGTCACGCCGGGCTACTCGGCCCGCTACACGCCGGATGAGCCTCTTGGCGTGAGGTCTGACCTGCTGGGCACGGAGCTGATCGGCAACCGGGCTGTGGGCGGGCTGACCGTGCGAGCCTCGGCCTCCACGGGCAAGCTGACCCTGTGGACGGATGAATGCCAGGCCGCCATCAACGGAGCCGCTCCGCGGAGGATCGCAGACCTGACCGTGGTCTGATCCGACCGCCTGTCTGGTGAAAGGGGCCTTCTGGCCCCTTTTTCGTTTCTGCGGCAACGGGAGGGTTTGACCTGGGTGCTGATGGCGCGTAGGATTCACTCCATCGCAGCGATGAACGCTGCCACGGAAGCAAAGCATGGAAATCACTGTCTACACCAAGCGGAACTGCCCGGCCTGTACGGCTACCAAGAAGGCCATGGATCGTGCTGGGCTGGATTATGAAGTCGTTGACGTCAGCGACAACCCGACGCGGCAGCAGGCCCTCCGTGAGTGCGGATTCCGCACCATGCCCGTTGTGGAAGTTGTCGACTGCGAAGACTACCGGTCCTGGGAAGGCTTTCGCCCGGACCTGATCAAGCAACTGTAAGGAATTGTCATGAAGAAGGATATCGTCGTCTGCCTGTTCGACACATCTGGCGTCATGGGTGAACCATGGCGGGCCGCCGGGTTCCGTGTGATTCGCCTGGACCTGTTCAATGATCAGCAGTTCCGCATTCCCGAACCCGGGGAATCGGTGGCCGTGCAGGCCGACCTGCTGAAGGGGGTGCCAGAGGAGATGATGCGCCCCGAGTTTCTGGAGCGTGTGGTGTTCGTGGCCGCATTCCCGCCGTGCACGCACCTGGCCGTGTCCGGGGCTCGCTGGTTCAAGGGCAAGGGGTTGCGGAAGTTGGCGGACAGTATCAACATGTTCGCCACGGCCGCCGAGTTCTGCGAAGCGGCTGGCGCTCCATACCTGATTGAGAATCCTGTCAGCACAATCAGCACGTACTGGCGGCAACCGGACCACACATTCCACCCATGGCACTTCAATCAGCTGGACGCCGCCAGCAGCTACACCAAGAAGACGTGCCTGTGGGTTGGCGGGGGGTTCCGGATGCCGCTCCGGCTGGTTGACGATTCGCTGCCTGTGGACGAGAACTACATCCACTACCTGGGCAGTCATGCCAAGAACGACAAGGGCAAGGACCTCCGCTCAGTGACGCCGGCCGGCTTCGCCAGGGCAGTGTTTCTTGCCAATGCAACACAAGGCTGACCGTTCGTCGGGTGCGCTTGATTGGCAACACCCAATGAAGTACAGTTCACTCCATCGGCAGGCAATAACGCCGGCCGATGGCCAAGAGGATTAAATCATGTTCACGGAAGAGTTCACGATCAACGTCTACACCAATGGCGCGCTGGAAACCAAAAAGAACGCGCAAATACACATCGAGCACGCGGGGAGGAACGGCGAGAAGGTGTTCGAAGAAGTGGTTAATGTTGATGAATTTGGTAACAGGGCTACACTGGCGGTTTACAAGGACGAAGACTCGGTTTTCTTCCACTACAAAGACCGCTATGCAACGGTTATCCGGAATGCAAAGTATGGCCGGAATACGACGCTGGCGGCAGCAGAGTTCTTCCTTCAGAAATCCCAAAACAAACTCGATCAACTCCAAAGACTTCTGCCACACCTGATTAAGTAACAAAACAAGCTTCGCACCGGGGTTGGCAACGGTGCAAAACAACGAGATAATCACCAAATCACATCGCCGAATAGGCATCACTCGAAAGGAGCAGCTCCATGAACAAAACCATCCTCGCCCTGTCCCTGGCCCTGATCGCCGCCCCCGTCCTGGCCACCAATACCCCGGGCGCTGACTGCGTGGGCGTCAACGCTTGCAAGACCAACAGTGACAACAAGACCACCAATACGACCAACGCACCGGTGGCTTCGGTCAACGGCGTCAACCCGGAGGCCCACGCACAGCAGCAGCAAGGCCAGCAGCAGGGCCAGACGGCCACGGGGGGCAGCGTTGGCAGCTTCGCCGCAACCACGCAGACCAACCTGACCGCGGGCGGCTACAGCTACAACGGCAAGTCGCTCAACGTCAACCCGGTCACGGTGCCTGCCGCCGCCATGGTGGCCCCGTCCGCCGAGATCAGCCGTGTGGCCGACCCCTACTGCGGTCCGCGCCAGCGCGTGATGTCCCATGACGTGCAGGGCCGTGTGATCGGCATCCTCTGGGACTCTGAAGTGACCCTGGGTCAGAACCAGTGGCTGGCCCCGAACTTCGAGGAACCGTACCGCCGCGTGGAAGTGATCCCCGGCCAGCTGACCCAGCTGATCGGCCACAAGATGCACGAGACCACCACGGTGCTCACGGTATCCACGTCCGGGGCGCTGGCATTTGGGGCCAATGGCGGCAATGGCCAAGGCGGCAGCATCGGAGGCAGCCACGGCGGTGCCCTGCAGCGGATGGTGACCACGATCCGTCTACAGGAGTGCGTGGCCTACGAGATCGTGCCGAAGCAGGCGGAGCTGCCCAAGGTCAAGCCTCAGCCGAAGCGGAAGCCGGTGGCGCCGAAAGCCAAGCCCGTCTGCGACGTGTGCCAGCGCCCTCAGGTCAACCTGACGGTCAACGTGCAGAAGTGATGGGCAATGCCCGGGGCTTCGGTCCCGGGCTCCTTTCAGGAGAATCGAACCATGGACTACGGATTCAACGTTGTGCGCCACTCGTCTGATGGCCTGGACCTGTACCGCGTGGAGCCGGCTGGAACGCCGGCGATCCCCGGTGTGACCGCCACCTGGACCGCCTTTAACGACTGCACAGAGGCAATGGGGCAGGAGTTTCTGGGCGAGCTGCAGGAGGCCATTGGCGGCGACCTGATGACCGTGGACGGCTTCCACTGCCTCGCCGTCACATGCAAAGGGGGCTTCACGCCACCCCGCGTGGATCCCGCTGACCTGCCGTACGTCGTCGGGTATTGACAGGGCGGTCACACGGGCTCATCATTCAATCACCCCGGCACGGTGCCGGGCAATCCTACGGAGCAACGAACATGCAAACCATCATCACCTTCCCGGCCGACGCCGGATACCCGGACAAACTGGCCGCCATCGAGGCCCACACGGTGGGGGCCAGCCTCCTGGAGGACTACGGCACCATGACGGGCGCCCGGCTGCTGTTTGCCGTGTCGCGTGACGGCCTGTACCTGACCTACGTCCACGGCAGCGGCTACCACAGGTTGTCCGTGACCGACGACAAGGGCGAAGCGCTGCGGATGCTGGAGCTGCTGAAGGAAGTCCACGGCATCGCGTCCGAATCCATCGGATGATTCCATTCACCGCGTGAATATCGTGGCCCGGCCATGCGCCGGGCTTTTTCTTTGTCGTTCGTCGGGCCGATTTGACGCGGCCACGGCAGGTCTGTAGCATCCATCCCGTGCCTGACGATTGGCGCCAGGACTGACATCAAGGAGCACCACCATGATCTACGAGAACGCCCCCGCCCAGTGCCTGCTGGACGTCCTGAACGCCTATGGACTGCGTGGCAAGAGTCGGTCCGATGCCGGCCAGATGCTGATCGAGGCGGCAGTCGGCCACGTGTCCGTCTTCACGGTCAAGGGTCGGGTCTTTGCGGCCACACGGGGGCGGAATGGCAATCTGGTGGTGGCTGTGGAAGCCATCTACCCGAAGGGCCGGGAAGCTGCCAAGGCCCTTGCCGTAGCCAGTCTGGCCATGCGTGGCCGTGCACAAGGGGTTCGGTCATGAGCGCCGCCGACTGGACGCCGGACACGCCTGTGGCTGGCCAGGAAGGCGATCCCGACTTTGGCACCTGCCGTGTGTGCCAGTACCACGACGCGGCCACAGGGGCTCTCATGTACCGGATCGAGAAGGAATCGACCGCGCCAGTCGATGGGGCGGAACTGATCTGCATCCACATGTCGGCCGCCTACTGCCGGCGGCTGCTGGCTGCCATGAAGGCGGACATGAGCGGCGAACTGGGGTGCAGGGGAGCCATGCTGCTGATCCGGGGCGCGGCACAGGCCTCTGACGGCGAGCACACGGGGGGGCAAGCCAAGGACCGGCCGGCAGGCCATCCGGATCCGCTGAGGCCGACCCGGCACAACCCCGAGGGCTCGCCTGATTGGTCCGGCCGACCCCGTCCGGAGGATGCAATCACAGTGCCTGAAGGGGCAATCACACCCCCCGAAGAGGGGGCGGATTCGACCGGGGAGCTACCCTTCTGACGGATAGTTATCCACAGGGTTATCCACAGGATATCCACAGGCTCTGGAGCCCCTTCGGGGGCTCCTTTTTTGCCTGCTGCGGGACGGGTTTCCACCCCTCTCCAAAGGGGGTCAAAAGTAATCACTAATTTTCGAGATAAAGCCACAAATCTGAAATAGTGATTTGTGAACACTAAGTCTTTATCCCGGGATTGGCTCTACAAGCCATTCTACGATTTAGTCCTTACCCTCCCTTGTGAGGTCAAAGGTATGGAAATGCCTACTTTTTATACTTCCTTCTATAGAGGGATGGGTAAGGACTAAATCCGTTTTGGGATGGGTAAGGACTAAATCATGTTGACACCCCCTCGGAACCTAGGTACCATGACCGGGTCAAAATTCACCCATGGAGGGTATCCATGACACGCAGTTCCAGCGCCCCGCTGTTCACAACCCCTGTGCTCGCTCCTGTGGCAGTCCTCTACGCCTCCAGCGTGCCCGCTAGCAAGTACGTGACAAGGTCAAATGACCTGCCCCAGGATTGGCATTGCGTCCTCCTGAACTTGTGGCCGGACGCCCTGAATGGAGAGAACAAGTCGCTGGTCGCAACCAAGGCCAAGCCTCGGGCAAACCTGCAAGCCAAGCGCAGCGACGGCGAGCTGCTGCGCTCCCTTCGCCGCCGTGTGCATGGCTGGCTGAATGCAACCGACGTACCTGCGGCGGAGATGGCCGGCGTCAGTGAGATGCGCCGCAAGTCCTACTCTGTGGCCGCAGTGTTTGCCACCGGCAAACCCGATGGCTGGGGGACTCCACTGGTCGCGGCAAAGGATCGGGAACCTGTCACGGTCAAGGATCGTGCCCGACGCCCGCACAAGCCCCATGGGCCGCGCCGCGACATCTACTGGGTGCTGACCACGGACAAGGGGCATCGCGTGCTCTACAAGGCCACCAGTGCGGTCGGCAAGGCCATGTCATCAGGCACAGCGCCGGTGCCGCCTGGATGGCATCTTGCACGTGGCGTGGAATACGGCGACGGCGTGAAAGGCGCGCCGCTCAAGAAGACCCTCCGTGTGCGGGCGGACTACGATGCGGATTCGTCCGTGCCATTCGCACAGCGCCTGGCCATCGAGACCTTCGTGACCTGGGTCAAGAATGCCATCCGGGACCAGACAGACGGCCGTTGACACGGCGACTGTGATCGTTCATCATTCGCTCCAACACCCCGGGATTCACCCGGGACCCCGCCAGAAAGTCCGTGGCGCTGTTTTCCATCATTGGTAAGGTAATCACCCTACCGCAAGCCAGAAACGCGCTACGGCCGTTCTGGAGCCTTCTGGAGGCATTCATATGCACCCGCTTCTCTTCATCCTCGGCTTCTTCGGCTTCATCCTGATCTTATTCGGCCTGATGGAGCTTCATGCGCGCTCGATCATCAAGCGCTTCGAGCAAACCATCAAACATTCACAGGAGTGATAGTTCCATGATCCTCATCGGTATCGCCGGCCCGGCACAATCGGGCAAATCCACCTTGGCAGGCGAGTTTCGCCGGCTCGTCGAGTTCCGCGGCCAGAAATATAGCGAGCAGCCCTTTGCCGGGCCGCTGAAGCGCATGCTGGCCTCCATTGGGGTGGATGTATCAGAACTGTCCAAGAATGCCCCTGTGGCCTTCCTGGACGGCCGCATCACCCCTCGAGTCATGATGCAGACCTTGGGCACGGAGTGGGGTCGGTCCATGCTGCCCGACCTGTGGCTGCGTGTGTGGCAGAACGAGCTGGACGGTGATGCTCACCTTGTGACCGTGCCTGACGTCCGGTTCGACAATGAGGCCGAGATGATCCGCTCGCTGGGTGGTCTCATTATCCACATCCAGCGGAAACCGACCACCGATATGCTCGCCGTGCCCGCTCATGCCTCCGAGGCTGGCATCAAGCGCGCAAAGGGCGATATCATCTTTCGCAACGATCGGGGCATCGAGAAGATGGCCGCGCTCGCCGCCAACATTCTGGACAACGCCAAGTGAAACAACGCAAACCTCATGATGGCCCGAAGGTCATCGCCCTGGACATCGAGACCGCCCCGTGTGTCGCCTACGTCTGGCGCACCGGCAAGCAGGTCCTGACCATCGACCACATACAGCAGGAATCCACCCTGATCTCGTTCTCATGGTCCGAGTGGGTCTATGGCAAAGTCAAGAAGGCCAAGTACCTGTCCACGTTCGAGCAGGTCAACCAGCGGGACGACAGGCGGCTGGTCACGGCCCTGTGGGAGACTCTGAAGGACGCCACGCACATCGTCGCCCACAACGGGGCTGCGTTCGACTGGCCCATGATCAACGGGGCCTTCTACCGCTGCGGCCTGAAGCCCCTGCCCAAGCCCAAGATCCTGGACACGATGCTGATGGCCCGCCAGATCGGCGGCCAGACCTCCTACAAGCTGGCGTGGCTGACCAAGGATCAGGCACGATCCAAGCGGTCACACAGCCGCTTCCCCGGGCTGCAGCTCTGGATCGAGTGGCTGAACCGCAACCCGGCTGCCGAACGGGAAATGCGGCTCTACAACAACATGGACGTGGAAGCCATGTGCGAGCTGCTGAACAACGTGCTGCCCTGGGCCCGTGGCCCGCAGTTTGCCGGCCTGGTGCCGCAGTCCGAAGGTCGGGAAGATGAAGTTCACCACTGCCCGCGCTGCGGCTCTGCCAACGTCGTACCCCGCGGCTTCACGACCACGGTGGCTGGGCGTTATCAGCGGTACCGCTGCTCCGACTGCGGCGGCTGGTCCCAATCCCGCTTCCTGGTGCGTGAGAAACGCAAGCACCTGCTGAAGACGATCTGACCGACGAACGGCGGTTGACCCTGGGATGGGGTGAGCGTATAGTTCACCCCATCGACACCGCCCACACGGGCTCACATGAAAGGAGTAGCACCATGAACCGCCACCTGATCCGCGCCTACGCCTCCAATGCCCTGTCCGCCCTGATTGATAACCACGGTGTCCTGTATACCTGTGACTTCAAGGGGCGTCGCCAGGCTGTTGCCCAGATCCGCCTCGGCGGTGTGGCTGTCAACCCCCGCAACCTGGATGCCCGGCTGCAAGCCGAAGCCATCCTGCGGGCACACAAGTTCCTGGGCATCGTCCTGCCCGTCATCTTCGAGTGCGAACTGGACGACTGAACGCAACCCGCCTCCGCCCGGAGGCTTTTCCAAGGAGTATGCAACCATGTTTGAGAAGCTTGTCCCCGATGCTCGATACGAGTGGATGGAAACCAATCACCTCCTGCTGGCATCCGCCGAGACCGTCACGATCCAGCCCGGCCAGGTGCAGATCATCCACACCGGCCTCTATACCTACGAGCCGCTGGCCATGTCCTTCCAGAGGGGTGCAGAGAAGTTCGGCATGTGCGTCCTGCTGACCACGGCCCTCACGGCCGACCAGGAGGTCAAGGTGGCCATCCTGAACCGCGGCACTAGTCCTGTCACGCTCGCACCCGGGGAATGGTTCGCCGTGGCGTGCCCCCTCGGTTTGAATGAGCCGCTTGACATCGACATCTGACCTCGGCCACCATCCACGCAGTGCCCGGCAATCACGCCGGGCTCAATCCAAGGAGTAAACCATGATGACCACCACCACCTACGGCTTCCGGGCCGAAGAAGAACGCATGCAAGCCTCGGACGAGCGCGCCGACGCCCGCATGCGCCGCGGGGCCCGTGTCTGGAATGCACTGCAAGCCATCGCACAGCCCGCGCTCCGCGAAAGCGCCTACGACGCGCTGGCAGCCGAGATCGATGACGGCGAGTTCAACCCCGGCTGGCTCCAAGTTGGCCCCTACGTCGTCGGCGTGGCCGATGAATCCGGCGAGACCATTGCCGTCCACAAGATCCTGCCGCACCAGCAGAACCTGATCGGCATCGAGGCGCTTGCCCAACGGGCTGGCGAGATTGGTACAGAGGGTTACTTCGAATACGCTGAGCCCCTTGGCAACGCCTTTTGCCGCGCACGGTTCCGGGGCGGCAAATTCGTCGTTGACATCACTGCCGCGGAGTGACCCCATGAGACGCGTCCTCGTCTTCGTCGCCTACTTCTTCATCGCTGCTGTCGCCCTGCTTCAGGCCGCATACGTCCACGCCACCGAGGCCGCCTACCGGGGTGCCGTGGCCGCCAACTGGTGCAACTACCTGGGGCCGGACTGCAAGCCCTACGGGCTCTCTGTGCGGGCACAGCGGGTGTTCAAGTTCCTGACGGTCACTGACCTCGGCCTGCTGGGCGGCGTGACCCGCTACGAAGCCACCAAGGAGATCACCGACACGGAAGCCGCCGTGACCGCCGGCGACCCGGCGGCCTGCTACGAAGCCCGGGAGCTGGCCCGGGCTATGCGCCACGCCTCCGTGCCCAGCACACGGCGCTGGGGTCGGGAGCTGTTCGAGCTGGTCAGCCAGAAGTGTGACTGATCCGGATCGGCGGTAAAGCAAAATGGGCCTTTCGGCCCATTTCTCATTTCTGAGTCTGCTGCACGTAGGCCCAGCAGGCATCGGCCCAGGCCTTCAGCTCGTCGGCCCGGTCGGCTTCGGACCGAAGAAATGCTCCAGCCTCATCCGAAAGTCGCCAGCCGGCGGTGCCTCCTGCAGCACTGACGGTGTGACCGGTGCCACTGGTGTTGCGGTCGTGCAAGCTGCCAGTGTGCTTGCCAGCAGCAGCCCGCAGACGGCGCAGCTCAGCCTGATGCTTCCGGTCGATCGCCTGAGCCCGCTTGAGGCCGGCCTGTTCGGCGAGGCGGATCTGCTCCAGGGCCCGAACATGCTGGGCATCACTCTTCGTCTCGTGCCACTGGTGCAGCAGCCACATCCCGGTCAGGGCCGCCAGACCGTGTGTCAGCATCCACACGGGCAGGCGTCTGACGGATGACGCGAGCGACGATAACAGCAAGGCCCATCCACTTGGCGTAATCATCTCCCAGGTACCCCTTGATCTCGGGCAGGTAGTCGCCTACCAGCTCCAGCGCCACCAGCGCGACAGCCGCCTGCACGCTCAGCAGTCGCCATGCCCGTTTCCAGTCATCAATCAGCAGTTTCATCGCTCCGTCTCAAAGTGAGGTCCATCGAAGAACTTGGCCGCCAGGAACGGGTAGTCGTCGCACTTCGGGCCACTGATCCAGCGCCAGGACCCACCCCAGCGCACCGGAAGGCTGAACTCCAGCGCCACCTGTGCGAATGTCCGGGCCAGCTCCGCGTAAGCCCTCTGGCTCCAGTCCGGCTTCCCGCCGGGCATCACAACCAGGTCAACAGCATGACCGGTCAGGTGCTTGCTGTCCAGGGTCTTGGACTTGCCGGCAGCCACCAGTTCACGCTGGCGCTCCTTCGTGCGAAGCCCTTCGGACACGTGGCATTCCACGGGGTGCCGCTTGATGACTGCCAGCGCGACAGCGGCCAGCAGCGTGTCTACGCCCTTCAGGCGCTCCAGGTCACGGGTATTTGGCTCAGCCACGGCGGGTCCCCTCGATGCGGTCTTCGAGGCGTGACAGTTGCCCTGTCTGCTGGCGCATCATGGCGAGCACCTGACCGACCTGAGCCGACAGGCGCTCGATCTCGCTTCGACTGACCGCGTCCTTCTGGGCTTCAACACGGGCTTGCATGACGCGGCGCTCCAGGTCAGTAAGTTGGTCGGACTGCTTGGTGATGCGCGCCTGGATGGCGGCCACCCACGCAAGGGCGAAGGGCGTGATGATCGAAGCCAGGCGCTGGAAGTCGTTGAGGTCCATCATTGGGTGTCTCAGAAATGACACGGGCCGGATGCCCCGGCCCCGTTGATTCTAGCACACCACCTGTATCAGGTCTGAACGCCAACCGCCATCCAGCGCCCGCTTGTTGGGGCATGGAACAGCACAAAGCCGACCACACGCCCTGCCTCGATCAGGAACTCGTAGCGCGGGTAGTTCACATCACCCTGGAGCGAGAAAAGGATGACCGGGTCACGGGCCATCGGCACGGGGAAGCGGTGTGTCCGGCTGGCAAGATCGGTGCCCGTCGGGTTCATCGCACCGACCTGCATGATCGGGTTGGATGCGTACACACTGCCCACCACGCTGAGTCGGTTTGCAAGCTGAGGCGTCACGACGCTGGTGCGCCAGCTCTCAAGCCCAGTAATCCGGGTGCCGTGATCAGACCGCAACCCATTGATGGCCGTTGTGTTGGCATTGGCCGAGGCCTGGGCGGTGCGTCCCAGCTGGGCAGCTGCATCTATACTGGCAGCTGTCATCCGATTGATCTCGTACCGTGTGGCGTCACGGGTCATCAGGTGGTTGGTGGTCTGATCGGCCGTTGTTCTACGGGTTCCGGTTGACCGCACGCCATTGTCAAGCAAGCTGTCAATCAGCGCATCTTGCGACGCACGCGCCAGGTTGCCCCCCGTCTTTCTGATCACAACGTCCGTGACGCCACTCCCGGACTCGATGCGTTGCAGCTGATCGACGGTCTTCCCGGCTTGCGTGGCATTCATGCGACGCAGCAGCTCACGCAGCTGGTTCTCTTCAGTGGTGGTCAGTGCCATTTACGGACGCTCCGTCATGGGTTGAATGGTGACGTACTTCGACGCACTGCCGCACGTCGTGTTGACGTTGATGGTGATGGTGCTGCTGGTCACAGTCACCCCGTTGATGGGTGTCATGGCGCTGCCAATCACGTAGTTCGGCACGGCCACCAGCTTCCGGTTCGACAGGCTGCCGTCGTCGGCGAAGCCACGGATCTCAAAGGCCTTGATCGTCTGAACGCCGTTTGACCGAAAACGGAACAGGTTCGGGATGTCAATCGCACCCGACGCCGGCTTCTCGAGGAAGAACGGGGCTGCCAGTGTCAGCTGCGAGAACAGCCAGTTGAACCACTCGGCGGCCACGGGGGATCCGATGCGCCCCGGGCGAGCGCCCAGGAAGCCGGTTGCCATCAGGCTTTCCGGCGGCTGGCGCATATTGTTGTACTGCGCGTTGGCCGGATTGCCTACCTCATCAGTAGGGGAAAAATGCTTCATCAGCGCCTCACTTCGGATTCGGTCAGCCACTGGATTGAGTCGAACCCGCGCGAGAGCGGTTCCTCAAATGTCAGTGAGTCGGTCAGCAGGATTGTACCACCGGAATCGAGCAGCGGGCCGCCATTGGAATCTGTCAGCAGGCCCGACAGTGACGGTACAAGCGACGCGAAGTTGACGGCAAGATCGGACCATTGGTTTTGGCTGGGGTTCAGCGGCTTGTATACGGTCTGCGCCGAACTTGCGTTGTTGTTGCTGATCAAAACCAGCGACTGCGAGTCTTTGGATTGTGTCGCACCGACAAAGAACCCATCGTTGGCGACCGTGACCTGTCCACCAAGGATGCCGATATGATCCATGTAGGGGCGCGCCCATCCATAGCTAATGTAGTTCCCACCGGCATTGAACTCGCGGTACCGCAGGATGCACCCAGGGTACTCCAGGTAATTGGCGACCAGCTTCGATGCACTATTGTAGGTACCGCGGGTCGCATTGGATTCGTCCATCACAACGGGCGGCACGCCCTGCCGAGGGAACACCTCGGCCAGGACACAGGCCACCGCCGAGAGTCGGGGCTTCTGCAGGCTCTGCTGCAGCCAGGTCAGCTGCTCCATGTGATCGTCCCCACTTCAGTGGATCGAGGGTCTGCCGGCAGCGTGCCGGAGCCGTTCAGCAGGATCGTGCAGTCCAGCAGCCACGGCAGTTCGTTCGCCATGATGGCTGCAACCTTCTGGCCGTAGATGACACCAGGCTTGACGACTTCTCGGCGGATGATGGCCTCGGCTGCGGCGTTGTTCCGTGTCTGGCCGGGCACCAGCGACACCCCCTGAATCACGATGTTCACGGCGCGCGTGGCGGATACAAGCCACTGCTCACCCGTGCCCGCGTCCCAGTATCCTCCAACCTCCGGGGCCCAGGTCGGGATGCCGGCGGGGCGAGCGCGCTTGATGGCAGAAGCGGCCCGGGCCGCGTCCACCGGCCCGTGAAAAACGATCGTGATGGTGCCCGGGGGTTGACCCTGCGGGGACAGGGCGGGCGCCAGCCACTCATTCACCGTGGCGGACATACCCTCGGCTGCCAGCGCCGCCTCGATGGCTGCGATCGTGCCGCCAACCAGCTGTGTCTGCGGGCGGATCCGCGCACGAAGCGAGTCGTCGTCTTCGTCGTCCAGGTTGGCCGAGGACCGCATGGCAGGCACAGGAGCAACGATTTGCCATCCTTCGCCAGACATGTTCTGTGGCTCGACATCCATCTCCACGTAAGAGAGGTCTGTCGCGCCGATGGCGTTCAATGCCTTTGGGGCGCTGAATTGCGTATCACGATGAATCAGGATGTCGCCACGCGCCACCAGTCCGTAGGAGGACATCAGCGACGATTCATTGGCTGCGGTACCGGGGTACCGAATCGACGACCGCAGGTAGGCAAAGCGCCCGGAGATGCGGCGCACGATGGTCGCCTTTGTGCCACCCTGGAACTTCACCTCATCCGGCGGAGTGCCAACCACAAATGCGGCGTAGAACGGCTTCGTGCCACGTCGACGCTGGACATTCACGATAGAAGCAATGTCATCCAGCGCTGCACCACTGGCCGTGGCCAGCTTGCTTTGCAGGTAGGCGTACTCCGCATACTCATAGGACAGGGCAGCCTCTTCGGCTACGATGTCCAGCAGCTGCCCCAGCGCCGAATCGCGCCCAGTATCGGCGTCGGGCACGGAGGCCCTAATCTTCTCGGTAAGCCGTGTGCGGATGTCCGCGACGTTCGGCGCCCCTTGTGTCACGTCAAACATCGATCGTGGTTCCGGTTCCGTTGATCTGAAGGTCCACGGATACTACCCGTGTGGTCGGGTCAATTCTAACACCAGTGATGCCGAAGGTACTGACCCCGCGCACACGGCTAACGGCAGCCACAACGGCCGACACAACTTCCTGCTCCTTGCCGTGAGCGGCTAGCAGGTGCCAGTCGGTGCCGCGATCGGGTTGTAGCGGGCTCTCACCCTTCCACGCCTGCAAAGCGATGGCACAGGACTGGGCAATGGTCTCGTCGTTCTCGGCCAGCTCACCCAGGTGCAGGTCGCCGTCCGCATTGAGTCTCAGATCTCGCATCAGATGACCGCTCCAGTGTTGCCGTCTTGCGCCGTGCCGTTCGAGTGCCGGTGGCCCGCGCCGATATTCTTGCCGCCGTTGGTCATCGCGCCCGCCACGGACAGGCTGCCGGTCACGGTGACATTGCCTTGCAGGGAGATGGATGCTGCCCGGATCTCGGCACGGGAAGCCTCCACGCGTGCGTCGTTGGCGGTGATCATGGCACTGCCATCGGTGTAGACCTCGATGCTGGACTGATGAACCGTCACGTGACTGCCGGCGTGCCGCAGTTGCACGGTCTGCGGCGCTGACACGGAGCACGGCAGGCAGTAGGGGCTTGTCTTGTCCTCGCCCACGAACAGCAGCAGGCACGCATCGCCAGCCAGCGGCATCATGGACAGGGCCGCGGAGCCGCCAGAACCTGTCAGCGTCAGCAGGCGACAGTCCTGCACGTCTGGCCACGGGGCGCCATCATCCCCGGTACCATCCGGCGCCACCACGGCCAGCGCCCCGCGCACGGTCCTGATGATACCGGTCACGATCTGAACGTCACTCACGCTCAACCTCAATGGTTGTCAACGATTCATCGAATGTTATCACGTGGGTCACGCGGGTCACGCGGCCTGCCACGCCGATCTCGCCGACAAGGCCAGCCACACGCGCCCCCACGTCGCACGGCGTGAGCGGTAGCGCGACCGTGGCCTTGACCGTGACCGACCCGTCATCCAGGCGCTCCCTGTTGACAGCCGTGACGCCGTAGGCCGTCTGATCATTGATCGTGACAGAGGCCGCCTGGCCGCCGCACACAACCCCTGAAGCGGTCACGGTCCACCGCCGCCCGAATACCTGCCGCATGGCGTCTCGCCAGAGGCAGCTGAAGGTCCGAGGGCAGGTCGGCAGGATGGCCGAATCGGCGCCGATCACAGGCAGGCCGACAGCCTCGGCCACAGCCTGCGCCACCGTTGACAGCGGCGTGTCGGACGCGAACGACAGGGCTACACGCTTCGTGTTCCATCGGGCGGCGTCCTCCCCGCCCGTGATCAGCAGCGTTCCGTCAATGGCATTCCAGTTGACCCGCACCACGTCAGCTGAGATGGGCAGTACCGGGTGCTCTATCCGAACCGTGTGATAGGCCCCGCCAGTGGCCTGCTGGCCGATAGCCCGTGGCACGTCCTGCAGGGACACCTCCACGTCCGAGGCCTTGCCGTCCTCAGCCCGGGTCACGGTAACCTGGCGGCACGCCCCGACGAGACGGTAGCTACCATCCTCGCCCACCAGGGTAACGGTCACGTCTTGCATTCAAACACCCCATCGCCCACATGCCGGATGCTGGCGCCATCCACCGCGGCCCGGCCGTTGCCGACAGCCCGCCAGCCCCGGAACTCAACCACAACGACCCACTGCCACAGCAGCCGGTTCCAGCGCACGCCGAACGTAGCGCCATCGCGGCGCCATGAGTAGGCCTGTCCGGAGACCTGTGTGTACGTCACTTTTTCAGCCAATTTGACAACTCCGTCAGTGCATCACTGCCGCCATCCTTCAGGCGCAGCAACAGGCTTTTGGACTTTGCCGGCTCGCCGGCGGCCGGTTGGCCGCCCTTGCTGGCCGATGCCGTTGCCTTGGACGTCGGCGCTGCCACGTCCTTGCCAGCGCCCTTCTTGGCCCGGGGCGGCGCCTTCTCGCCAGCCACGGACTCGGCCTCAACCTGCCGCACGGCCCGGATGGTCAGCTCGACATCGATGGCTGTGACTCCGGCTTGCGTGATGGTCACGTCAGTCAGCACGCCGCGCGGGATACTTGCCACGGGGCTCACGTAGGCGACCGGCTCCTGTGATGCCATCAGGCGGTCTAGCGTAGCCCGCACACGGGCCGTGGCGTCTCGGGACGACAGGTCGTTGCTGACGCGCCCATTGACCGTCAGCACGCGCTCCGTAGGGCCAATACCCGTCATCACGTCGAAGCCACCCCACGCCCCAGCGTAGGTGGAGAGCTTGCGCTGATCCTTGACCTCGAATGAGGTCACGGCTGTCAACTGGATGTCTGCATTCAGGGTGCCCCAACTCTTCAGGACGCCCGACCGCCCGTCAATCACGTAGTTCATCGCTTCACAGCCTCAGAGGCGGCCCCCCGGACCGATCGTTCAGTCACGCGGGCGATCTCATTGATTGTAGCCTGACCCGCCTCGCCCTGAACGTTGATGGTGGTTGTGGCCGTCACGTTCTGCCGGAACCCGAAGGTCTCCTTGATCGAGCCCCAGGCCGACGATGCGGCGTCAGACACAAACTCGCCAGCAGACGACGCCAGTGAAGCCGCGCCATTGCCAATGGCCGAGGCCGCGTCCTTGGCCAGATCCGTGATACCGTCGATGCTGCTGACCTTCTTCCACAGGTTGTCAACCGTGGTCAGCAGGTCGGATACCCACTGGCGGACGCTGGCAATCTGATCCTTCACGGGGGTGACCACGTCCTCGAAGGGTCCGAACAGCTGGCCGGCCAGCGAATCCTGTCCATTGATCCAGGTGTACAGGTCCTGCACCACCAGAAACACGGCCGTGGCAGCGGCGATAGCCGGGGCGAACGGCGCCACAAAGGCCCAGGCGGACCGGGCGGCAGCCGTCAGGCCGGTCACAAGCGCCGGCAGGTGGGTGGTCGCAATTACGCCCAACGTGATGCCCAGCGTGTTGACGATGGTATCCATCCCGCCCAGGAACTGGATGCCGCGCTCGATGGCGCCGGACATCCAGTCCAGCCCGTCAGCCAGTCGCTTGGTGAAGCCCGTGGCCGCATCGAACCTGGCAATCACACGGTCGATGGTGTCTCGCAGGCCTTGCGTGGCTTGCCCGACTGTCCGGCCCATGCCCTCGGTCTGTGCGCGGAGCCCCGGGCCGATCTTCCGCATGCCGGCCAGCACAACCTCTGTGGTCAGCTTGCCCTGCTCGGCCATTTTCTTCAGCGCCCCGACCGTGCCTTGCGGCCCGAGGATCGACCGCGCCAGCTCGCGCATCAGCACGCCAGCACCCTCGTTCATCGAGTTCAGTTCATCGCCGCGGAGGGCTCCGGACCCCAGTGCCTGGCCGAACTGGCGCATCACACCGGCGGCCGTTCCCGCATCCGCCCCACTGGCCTTCAGGCCGGCGTTGAGCGTGTCCAGAATCTCGGTCACTTCCTGCTGGTTGGAAAGCACGCCGTCGGTGGCGTTGGCCAGCATGATGTAGCCGTCAATGTATGAATCCATGCTGGAGCCGAGGCTGCGTGCACGGTCAGCCAGCTGATCAAAATCACCCCCCTGTGACAAGGACTTTAGGCGATCCCGCATCGTGTTAATGCGGTCACCCACCTCGGCCAGTTTGCGACCAAACGCGGCCAGGCCAGCCACGCCAACGAGAGCAAATGCTGCCTTCATGGCGGACGCGGCCTTCTCCGTGGTCCGCTTGGCCTGATCCACAGCCCCTTCGTACTTCTGCAGGCTATTTGTATCAGTCTGGAATCCCAGTCGCGTGACCAGCTCACGAACGATCATCGCTTGCTTCCCGTTGGATTGCGGCCCGCATATCCAGCAGGCCATTCAGTTGCATCAGCCGCCCCAGTGAGACGGCCCCGGTTTCCACAGCCTCGAGCGAGACCATGCCCTCGAGGATGGGGCGCCAGATGACGAATTGCTCTTCGACATCAGCCCGGAGCCTTCCGGGCAGCGCTCCATCCTCATGCCCTCTCACGAACGGGCGCCAAACCGGGTGAGCGCCTTCTCGAAAGCCGGGCCGACCTGTTCCTTGATGCTGATCACCGCCAGCTCGTACAGGTCGCCGATATCTTCGGCCGTGAACAGGGCGTTTACATCGGCTTCGGAGCGCAGGGGTTTGCTGTCGCACGTCATGGCAGCCTTCTGCCACATCGGGAGGGCGATGTCCTGCACGGGGTCGCCGATCTCAGCCAGTTTCCCGATGAGAGCGGTTACATCCGAATCCATCGACACGAAGCCCAGCGCCGGGCCGATGGTCTT